>Ga0247610_10003410_pt1 | contig 17502 bp, 14 predicted proteins | sample 174DNAGHGhighgp2_FD_193483 | JGI IMG/M metagenome (GOLD analysis project Ga0247610, IMG submission 193483) | Sheep rumen microbial communities from Palmerston North, Manawatu-Wanganui, New Zealand - 1742 DNA GHGhigh gp2 | ecosystem: Host-associated > Mammals > Digestive system > Stomach > Rumen... | reverse complement strand
GAGTTTCAGTATTTAAATGGGACTATAGGTAAAGAGTTATTCAAATATGCAAAGCATTTTATGTGCGACGAATGTCGAAATAAAATAGAGGATACAAAGGAGGAGGTGTAACTAAAATTGTTACATCTCCTTAATTTTTTATTAAGCCTATTTGGGAATCAAATAATTTTTTGTAATTTTGCATACAAAATATACGAATATGGGTTTATTGAAGTTAAATCTCTTTAGAGATTACAAAAAAAGCACCTACACGATAGGCAACCTATATATCAATGGAGAATGGTTTTGTAATACTTTAGAAGATACGGATCGCGGTCTTACCATGAATGATCCCGAAACTAAAATTAAGTTTACTAAAGTATATGGCAGTACCGCTATACCTAGAGGCATTTATAGAATAGACTTAAATACCAAATCGTTAAAATTTTCCAATAAATCTGCGTATCAGTTTTGTGGTGGGTATCTTCCACGACTTGTAAATGTACCTGGGTTCTCTGGGGTTTTGATACATATTGGAAATACTCCTAGTGATACAGAAGGCTGTATTCTTGTAGGTTTAAATAAAGCTAAAGGTAAAGTACTACAATCTACTGAAACCTTTAAGAAACTCTATGCTATTTTAGATAAAGCTAATTTAGCAGGTGACAAAATAGAGTTAGAAATTGATTAATTAAAAGTTTAATTGGGAGAAAAATGGTAGGATTAGACTTAAACAACATTTTATCAGAAAGTGAAATTGAAAACCTCTTTGGAGAAGCTCAGCAGGAGACTATTGAAGATCCAAATCCTGACGAACATAAGGAGGACACAAAACCAGAAAATAAAACTACTGAGGAAGAAGAGCCTGTAGACATTGATGGGCTTTTTAATCCAGAGAGCGTAGGTAGTAAAGAAACTGAAACCAAGGGGACACCATCGGAGAAGAGCCCTGAGTCTTCTCCCAACCCTAACTTCTACTCTTCTACGCTTGGGGCTTTATCAGAAGATGGTGTTCTTTCTGGTTTAACAGAAGAGGATATTAAGGGCGCTACAGATGCTGAGAAATTTGCAGAAGCTATTGATAAAGCTTTGAATGCTCGTTTTGATGAGCGCCAGCGTAAAATTGAGGAGGCTTTAAATTATAATGTTGAGCCTTCTGAAATACAAAAACACGAATCTATTCTTAGATATCTTGACAACATTACTGAAGAACAAATTAAAGCAGAAACTCCAGAAGGAGAGACTCTTAGGAAAAATCTGATTGTTCAAGATTTAATGAATAAAGGTGTTAAGAAAGAAAGAATTGAGAGAGAACTTAAAAGATCTTTTGATTCTGGCAATGATGTTGAAGATGCTTTAGAAGCTCTTACTGAAAACATAGAGTTTTTCAAAGATAAATATGATGACCTTATCGAAGAAGGTAAACAAAAAGCCAAGGAAGCAAAAGACGCTCAAGAAGAGAAAGCCAAAGCTTTAAAGAAAGACATAGAAGAGTCTCAGGATTTCTTTGGTGGTATTAATCTAGATAAAGCTACACGTGCTCTGGTATATGATAATATTACAAAACCTGTTTATAAAGACAGAGAAACGGGCGCTGCTTTAACTGCCATTCAGAAATACCAGAAGGAACATGAGGCCGACTTTTTAAAGAACGTTGGAATTCTATATACATTAACTGACGGGTTTAAATCTATTGATAAGCTTGTCAATACTAAAGTAAAGAAAGAAGTTAAGAAAAGCCTTAGAGAGCTAGAACATACGCTTAATAGTACAGCAAGGCATACGGATGGCAGTCTGGATTATGCTAGCGGTGTTAGTGATGAGAATAGTTATATCGGGGCTGGATTAAGATTAGATATTTAATTTAGATTAAAATGGCTGGAAAACTTGGTAAATTCCAAATGGTCGGATTTTCCCATTGGAAAGGTCTGACAAAAGAGAACCACCTTGGTGCTCTTTATCAGCTAGCTCCGCAGAAGGCTAGCTCTCTTATGGTTCAGCTGCTTGCATATCGTTATGGTAAGACGCTGGATACTTTCCTGTCGCAGTTCCCTACTAAGGAATTCGAGGATGATAGCGAATACACATGGGATGTTATTGGTAGTTCTCGTAGAAACATTCCTCTGGTAGAGGCTCGTACAGAAGATGGCACTCCTGTAGTTATTGATGGTAGCACTATTACTGCTTCTACTATGATTGGTGCTAATACCACTCCTTTCTATCTTGTTTTCGATGAGGATTGGTTTGCTGATGGAGAATATATCGTAGGTAACCTTAATGAAGTCTATCAGTTTAGAATTCTTGGCGATCCTCGTATGGAAGGAACTCAGGCTGTTTATAAGGTAGAACTTGCAGGTGGTAATATTAATGGTTGCCCTGCAGAGCGTCTTCAGGCAGGTGAAAGATTCTCCATTGAGGCTGCTTTCGTAGAGAAGGAACTGTCTCGTAAGGTTGGTGATATTCGCTTTAGCTCTCCGGTATCTATGCGTAATGAGTGGTCTACCATTCGTATTCAGCATAAGGTTCCTGGTAACATGCTTAACAAGAAACTTGCTGTTGGTATTCCTATGATTAAAGAGCTTGAGGGTGGTAAGCTTCAGCATACTGTCAGCAACATGTGGATGCACAATGTTGAATTCGAGCTTGAGGAGCAGTTTAATGAGTATAAGAATAACGCTATTGCTTGGGGTCGTTCTAACCGTAATGCTAATGGCGAATACATGAATGTAGGTAAATCTGGCAACGTCATTAAGACTGGTGCTGGACTTTATGAGCAGATGGAGTTTGGTAATACTATGTATTACAACGATCCTGAGAATGTTATGACTCTTATTCTCAATGCTCTTTATGAGCTTTCTGCTGGTAAGCTTGGTTTTGGTGATCGTACTTTCGTTATCAATACTGGTGAGCGTGGTGCTCTGCTTTTCAATAAGGCTGCTAAGGACATGACTTCTGGTTGGATGCCTCTTGTGTCTACCAATAACCCTGCATACTACACCACTGCTAATACCACCTTTGCACCTACTAATGGTTTAAAGGTTACTGATTATCAGATTACCGAGTGGGTTGCTCCTAATGGTGTTCACGTTAAGCTTAATGTGGATCCTTACTATGATGATGTTGTGAGAAATAAGATTCTCTGGCCTAAGGCTGGTGGTGGTCCTGCATTCTCCTATAGGTTTGATATTATGTACATTGGTACTATGGATCAGCCTAACATCTTCAAGTGCGCTATTAAGGGACAGCCTGAATATCGTGGCTATCAGTGGGGTTTACGTAATCCTTTCACTGGCCAGATTGGTAACCAGTTTATGAGCTTCGATGAGGACTCTGCAGTCTTCCATCGTATGGCTACTCTGGGTGTATGTGTACTTGATCCTACACGCACCATGTCTATTATTCCTGCAGTTTTAGCAGAATAAAAATAAAAATTAATGAGGGGTAGGGCTTTACCCTACCTCTCTTTTAAAATTAAGGAGAGGCTATTATGGCTAAGAAAGTAGAAGAGAAATTTATTGATATTGATATGGATGCTGTTAATGATGAGCAGCTAAAACCAGTATCTGTAGAGGATATTGAAGAAGTTATTCCTCGTAATGCAGGTCGTCCTGCAAAAGCTGTAGATATTGAAGGTAACCCTTTGATTAACTGTTTAAGGAATCAGAGAGTGATTGTAAGACACATTCCTAAGAATACAGGTTTGGTCCAGAATGAAAAGCACGTTTTGGGTGGTGGTATGGCAGATGATGCTGTGCGATATTATACTGTTCCAGTATTGCGTTCTGGGTCTTATGTAGATGTTCTTACTAAAAGCGAAAAAACATATCTTGAGTATATCATGGGTCTTGAAGTAGATGCTCTTAGCATTTATAAAGGAAAGAATAATTACTGGTCTAATAGAATGGTCAGGCTGACAAAGCAGGACACTTATTTGGATCTGTCTAATCCTGAGAATTACATCGACTACAAGATATTGCTCGCTAATAAAAACCACATATGTCCTTCATTGGAAGAGTTGAATTTAAGGCGCAAAGCCACTTATGAGTATGTTCTTATTGAAGAAGGTGCTGAAGAGAAGGATGCCGCAGTAAAGGTCAATGCTACAATGGAGTGTTATATGGAGTATGGCAAAGTTAAAGATGATATTGAATTAATGAGAGTTATCGTTGAGACTCTTGATGGTAAGCCTACTGCTCCTAATGTTAAACTTAGTTGGCTACAGGAGAGAGCTTATAAGAATATTCAGTCTAATCCCAAAGCTTTCTTGGAGGTTGTAAGGGATGAATCTTTGCCTACAAAGGTTATAATTCATAAAGCACTAGAGGCTGGCCTTATTTACAAACGTGGTGAATATTATTATCTTAGGGACGATAATTCTCCGCTTTGTGGCAAAAATGAGGAACCTACACTTACTATAGCTGCGAAGTTCTTGAATCTTCCTAAAAATCAAGAAATTAGATTTGCTCTAGAAGCAAAGCTGAAAAATAATTAAATATGACTTGTGAAGAATTCAGTAGAGAATTTGATATACTCTATAATAATATAACATCTAATCAGGCTCCTGGTTTGAATGACTATGAGAAGAGTGTATTTCTTACACAAGCTCAGGAGTCAATCATCTTGGAGATGTATTCTGAGAAATTCGAAGATACTGAAGATGTTACGAGTTATTTAAATGCCTTAGTAAGAAGGTCAAGTATTAATTTAGAGAATGCTGGAATTTCACCAGCACTTGATGAGTATAGAGACAAATGTTCTCAAAAGTACATTTACGAAATAGCTTTTGATTCTCCTGATTATGATCACATATGGTTTATTCTTTTTGAAGAAGCCATAAAAGGAAAAACAGAAATTCCTGTTATACCAACTACTTGGGATGAATTGCATAGAACTAAGCGTAATCCTTTTAGGAATGCTAACAATCACCGTGTTTTACGTGTAGAAGTAGGTGAAGATGATGGTGATAGAGTTTCTATATTATTGTCAAACAGTATTTTAAATAAGTATAATTTTACTTTCTTACAAAGGCCAGAACCTATTGTTATTGCAGATCTTAATGTATCAGATTATGGAGATACAATGACAATTGATAGCGATTTTAAAGATCTTGTAGTAGAAGATGGAGATGATATTTACGTTCGCAAGAACGAATGTAAATTAAACCCTGCAATACATCGCTCTATACTTTCAAGAGCCGTACAAATCGCTAAGTCCTCTTGGACATCAAATTAAATTTAATATAATATAAAATGGGTATTTTTAGTGTAAATCAGGCTCGTCACCTTTTTGTGGCAAAGGCCGTTCAGAACACTCTTGAAGATCTTGCTGCCATTGGCGATGTTGTGCTTCATCAGGCCGATAAAACTAAGGGAACTGGTTTTTATGTTCACGCAGTAACTGGTAAGGGTGATACTCTTCGCAGTGATATTGTTTATCCTGGTAGTGTAGCTTCTGTATCTTTCCGTTCGGGATCTGCTATGGTTCCTAAGGCACGTAAGTATGCAATTAAAGTTTCTAGTGATATTCTTGATACAGACGGTAAAGTTCCCAAGGGTTATTCTTTCATTCTGAATATTAACTATCCTACTTATCAGGGTATGGCAGAAGGTGAGTCTTATGCTAAGATGGGTGATGTATTTACTCGTTCAGCTATGACTGTTAATGATTTTCTTGCAGCTCTTGGTGCTTCTATTAAGCGTAATGTTGCACATGAAGCTAAGATTTGGCCTATTATAAAGGTAGATATAGACAATACTAATAGTGTTCTTTATCTGACTGAAGTTGCTCAGGATTGGCATCGTGGCACTATGGCTCTTGAAATTCTGAAATTCAATGTTACTCCCGTTCCTGTTGTAATTGATACCATTGCAACTCAGTGGGCAGTTGTTACTGATGGTGGTTCTTCTGTAACTGGTTATGCAAACGATTCTACTACTGATGAAGTTCCTTTTACTTTAGAAACTGCTAAAGATGCAAAGACAGGTGCTTCTCTTACTAATGGTAGGACTATTGCTGACCTTGAATACTTCTTCATGGGAGAGCGTGGCGATATTTATCGTGGTATTGGTTGGCCTAATATTGTGCCTACTGAGTATCTGGTAGATCCTTCTAAGTCCTACAATGTTATCGACATTGATTTCTACTGGGCTGGTGATGCTGAGGATGTGCAGAAGTCTCCTAGGGTTCTCACCCTTGTTGGTGAATCTTCGGTAGTTACTGCCGCTCGTGCAAAGGCTATTGCTGCAGGTCTTGGTTTAACCACTTATTTTAATGATGGTGTGGGCACTACGACTGCCTAATATAACATAGATAAAATGTTGTGGGGGATGGGTGGTAAAACTCATCCCCTTTTTTATTTTATTTAAATATATGACAAAATTGGTTAGTCTCTTTCGTAGAGAAGGGAATCTGTTATATTTAGATATGGAAGATACGACAGTTACGTATACAGTAGCCATAGATAGTGAACAGACTTATCATGAAAGACAATATAAACCTAACGAAGTAGGTATTTTAGGTGGTGATGAAGATTATCTTTATTATAATCAAGAGTATCATTCTGGGGATGCAATAGATTTAGAGCAAGCAATAGAAGATTATAATTATAATAATATTGACGAATGCACTTCCGGTCATAACAAAAAAGCGGATTTAAATGCTTCCGTATATGTAGCACAGGTTTATAAAAATGACAAAGAGTATGAAACTGTTTTCTTAGTAGATTGGGAAAAATTCTATAAATATATTCTTGCTTTATTAAACAAGTGTGATTGCAGTCAATGTAAACCTCCACTAGAATTAATCACTACTATATTGGCATATTACTCTATGAAGTTTAATATGATTAATGGCGATATAGCTCGATTCATTAAAGTTTGTGTAAAAACAATGAAGGCAACTTCTATTACTAATTGTGGATGCAATGATAGATAACCATAACGATTTAATTGAAACATATTTTGATACTCTCTATAAACATGGTGATGCTGCAAATTGTTATGCAATAAAAGCACTGATTGCCACTTTTTTAGAGGATGTAGTACTAGCAGATTTTAAAGACTATGTAACAGCATGTGATTATGATAAAATTACAGGTCTTTTGATGCATTTATATGATAGTATAAATTAACTTGTAAACTATAACTAAATTGTTAAGATCCTTGATTGTTAAAGAATAAATTATTATCTTTGCATTCAAGGATTTTTTAATTATATAGCTATGACAACTTATAGAGAAATTGTTTATATGATTTTGGATTTAATTAAATTAAATTCAGATGATGCTTATTATACTGAGGATCATATCATTTATTTACTTGATAAATATAGGGCCTATATTTTAAAGAGTAAGTATGATAAAGATCCTACTGGCGAATTGTCAGATACTAACTATCAAACTATTACGATGACATTAGAACCATATGAAGATTATGTTCGTACGGTCAATGGATTTCCAGAGCCTTCTAGTATTGGTAAATTAAGAGCTTTTAGTGGTGATATGCTTAAAGACGAAATTACTTTAGTTTCCCCAGAAAGATTTAGGTATGTAGGTTTAAATAGGTATTTGTATCATATTATTTATGGCACTATGGGACCTGATGATAAACTGTACTTAAAATCCTCAAATGGACAGTTTAAATACTTGGATAATATAACTGTTAGGGGAATATTCGAAAGTCCGTCAGAAGCCTTAAAAGAGGCCAATAAAGACAATTCTGATTTTGATATTTTAGACGAAATATTTCCTTTAGAAGAAAATTTAATACCTCTTTTAATTGATTACATAGTAAGAGAGTTAAATCCTGCTGCTTATAATCCAGAAGATAATAAAAATAATGCGAAGGATGACTTAGCTGGATTAACAGTTAAGAATGTTAATTATGGTAAACGACCTAAAGGGCTTGAAGAACAATAATGGATACTACAGAATTTAAGAAGAGTATAAAGCGTGTTTCTGAGCATAGAGAAAGGAAGGTTACTAATTCTTATGGGGGCAAAGACGCATATAAATGGTATAGGGAGAATATTTCTGAGGATCCTAAAGAAGCAGTTACTTTAGTTCAGTATCTTAAAATAATTAGGGAAACAAATAATAGATTACGTGAATACATCGCTAATGGCGAAGATGTTAAGTTTCCCGCAGAAATGGGCGCTTTAGAATTAAAGAAAATTAAATCTTATGTAGGATTTAAAGACGGTAAATTAAAAACAAATCTTTTAATTGACTGGGATAAAACTTTAGATTTATGGGCGGAAGACGAAGAGTCTAGACTTAATAAGCAGCTGGTCAGGTATGTTGACAAATATAGATTCAAAGTAATCTATAATAAAGACAAAGCCAAATATGTTAATAAGAGTTATTATCAGTTTGGTGTTAATCGTGGATTAAAAATGTTGCTGAGAAATAATATTAGAGATAATAAAATAGACGCTTTTTTAGGAGAGCAATATTATGACGGAGAGAATGATATCAATTAAGGAATTTGCAGACGAACTTTATATGAGCAAACGTCTTCAAAAGATACCTCTAGAAGCCATAATTAGGTACACCATTAATTTTATGAGAATAGTAGGAGTGCCTAATATGTTTTTTGAAAAATGTGAAAAACTGGATATTAAGAATTATAGAGCCGAGTTACCTTGTGATTTTTATATGCCAATGCAAGTTAGGAGCTTAGGCAAAAATTATACAGGCACTTATAGGGCAGCTACAGATACTTTTCATTTAAGTCCAGAACATAGGAATATTCGTGAACTTACTTATACTATTCAAGGGCATATTATATATACTTCTGTTAAGGAGGACACTATAGAAATTGCTTATAAAGCAATTCCAGTTGATGAGTATGGCTTTCCTCTTATTCCTGATAATTCTTCTTTTACGCGCGCTTTAAAAGCCTTTATAAAGAAGGAACACTATACAGATGAGTTTGATGAGGGTAATTTAGATATTCGTGTACTTCAGAATGCACAGCAAGATTATGCTTTTGCTGTAGGTGCTTGTGAAACAGAGTATCAGAGAATGTCGTTAGATGAAGCAGAGGCTTTTTATAATATTTGGAGTAATCTTGTTGTAAGAGCCAATGAACATGTAAAGACATTCGCTAATAGTGGTAGTAAGGAGCTACTTAAAGTAGTATAATGAATGCTAAGATTGCTCAGTTTATAAATAAGGGCATGCGTCAAGACCTATCTATTGATAAGGTTTCTAATGAATACGCGTTCGAAAATGTTAATATTCGTATTACAGAAAATGAAGATAATACTTTACTTTCGGTAACTAATGAATTGGGTAATAGTAGACTAGATATAGAGAATCCTCATGCAGATGAGACTCCTTGGTATAATGAAGATTTTCCTTCAGATGTATATAGAGACACTTTAGCTATTCCTGGTAACTTAATAGGCAGCTGCGTTATTGCAGAAAACTTAGTGTTATTCTTTACTAATGTAACTGAAAATTATCCAGATGCTATTATTCGTATTTATAAAGAAGGGGAATCTTTAACGTGGAAACTTTTATATTGTGGGCATTTAAATTTCAGCACAGAACATCCTATAGAAACTTTAGGGGATTATGAATCAGAAAGTTCTATTAAGGTATATTGGGTTGATGGGCATAATCAAGCTAGGTTTATTAATATTGTAGCAGACGATACTAAAGTGGCTGCTTATACAGACACCTCTTTTGATTTTCTTCCTACTATTAATGAATTTCCTAATATTTTTATAGAAAGATTAGATAATACTATAGGACGTTTTCCTTCTGGTGTAATTCAATATGCTTTTACTTACTCTAATTTAAATGGACAAGAATCCGCTGTTTTTTACACTTCTATGCTCCAGTATATTATGTTTAACAATAGAGCTGGTAGTCCTGATGAGATAGTAGATTGCTCTTTTAAAATAAGTATTTCTAATATAGATAGGTCTTTTGATAGACTAAACATATATTCTATATATAGAGCTTCTTATAATGGTACTCCAATAACTAAGAGAATAGCCTCCGTAGATTTATCTTTAATACAGGGTTCTAAGGTTAATTATGTAGACAATAACTATATTGGAGAAGTAATAGACAACACCGAACTCTTTTATAAGGGCGGTGATTATGTAATTGCGGGTACTTTGGATCAAAAGGATAGTGTTCTATTTATGGGAGATTTAAAAATTCAAAGACCTAAAGTAACTGATACTCTATTAAATAAGGTTACTTATTCCATTAATACAGCAAACGACAGAGAGATTCCTGATATTTATAGCACTGATTATTTTCCTTACAGTCCTCAATCTAATGCTTTAAATACCTACAAGTATTTAAAAGCAACTGATTATTATAGAATAGGTTATCAACTACAAGATAAGTATGGTAAATGGTCCGCTCCTATCTATCTTGAGGATTACAAACATTCATTAAGACCAACACATTATGATGAGCCTGTAACTACTTTAAATTTAACTTTTGATTCTTCTTTTGATACTTCTTTATATAAAAGAGTTAGAGCTGTTATTGTATTTCCAGATAAGAATAATAGAATATGTATAAGTCAGGGTGTTGTAAATCCTACTGTATTTAGATTAAAAGATAGATATCAAAATAAGCCGTATGCAGTGGCTTCTTGGTTTTTTAGGCCTTATCCAAACGCAACAGAACAAGCAGAAGATTCTTTTTTAGAATATAGAAACGCTAGATTGATAAAAGACGCTTCTTCTTTATTTGGAGAAATTCAAAGTCAAGACAATTTAGGGTCTGTTGCTCAAACTGATTTACATAATAGTTCTGTAAAATTATTTAATCGTAAGTATGCTTTAATATATGATTATGATAGGGAAAGTAGGGTTTGGTGTCCAATGCATACTTACACATTAAAGGATTCCACTTATAGTGGAACAGCTATCGACAAAGCTATATATGAGGAACATAAAGACATAGTTACTTTTGGTGTGGCAGAGAGTCCTTATTTTGCAGTAGATACTAATTTAATTACTTTTAATTCTCCTGATATAGAAGAACTAACACAAGATAGCATTGTTGCAAAATTTAGAATAGTAGGTGTAATTGGAATAGATAAAGGATATGGTTTATTTAATTTAAAGACAGAGGTTGGACCTTGGACAGAATCACCTTCTGGATTTTATGATTATCGACATACTAAAGCATCACACTTAAGTTCCTATCCTAGCTGGATAGACTTTAAGGTATCTGATAGTAATTCTACTAGAAACGGATACTTATTATATCCTTGGTCAAAGGAAGGATCATTAACATTTCCAAATCTAACATCTAACGATTATGGTTTACTAAGTCGTAAGATTTTATCTAATACTTTATATTCAGAATGGACTAATTATTTTCAAGATGAACAAGATCTTGAAAATGCTACTTATCCAAATATAAGTGAAATAAAAATATACGATCCTGATAAAGCACAAATGCTTGCAATAAAGAATCCTGACTCCTACAATGTTATTAATAAGAATATTGTTGCTAAAGATTTTTATTATTATGGAGAATTGAATACTTTATGCACTCCTTGTTTTGACAGTTATTTAGTATATGGTCAAGCTATTTATAATAATGTTTCAAATCGTCCTGAATTTGGTACGTATGATGAATTAGTAAATGCGGAAGATAAAATTATATATCCTTTAGAAAATATTTATACTGCTTCTGGATTACAGCCTTTTATCACGGCTCAAGAATTTCCATCTTCGTCTAATTCTGCATATTCTACAAATCCAGTATCTTTAAAATTTAAGTCCACTAAACATGCTGTATTTTCTTTAGGTTTTATAGAAAATAATAGTTATAAAGCTTCTATCGTGTTACCAAGAACTGATATTCTAGATAGCCAAGATACTGAAGGAACTAATTTTAGTAATTGGGGATTTGAAGAGTCTGCTATAGGATATCCTTTTTGGATGAATCCCATAGATGATAGTTCAATTAGGAAATATAACCTATCTAGATACATGTTTGATACCTTTCAGGTTCAGCACGAACTTCCTAATGGAGAATGGCTTTTCATAGGAGAATTATATAGAGATAATACTCCCGAATCTATATTTGGAGGTACGTCTGAGTTCGAGTTGTCTCAAAATAACTGGATTCCTGCAAGTGAACCTGATACCATAGTAAAAAATCAGGTTAGCAAACTATATATCGTAGGAGATACTATGTATCAACGTTGGGATTGCCTTAAGACTTATGCCTATACAGACGAAGATACTAATTCTATTACCGAGACTCTTTCTTTTATGGTAGAATCCCAAGTTAACTTAGATGGTAGATATGATAAAAATAGAGGAAGAACAGATAACACTTCCAGTTCTCCTGAAAATGTGAATCTTTTTAATGATGTTTATAATCAGGAAAACAACTATTTTAATTATCGCATATTTGAAGATTTCTATTACACAAACACTAAATTTCCTAATCAATTTACTTGGTCTCTACCTAAATCTCCTAATAGTGAAGTAGATAATTGGACTAACATTACTTTGTCTTCTGTTTATAATGTAGATGGTTCTTTAGGTAAAATCAATAAGATTAAGCGTTTTAGAGATGTATTATTTGGTTTCCAAGATAAAGGAATTTTCCAAATCTTATTTAATAGCAGATCTCAAATTGCTACTACTACAGGTGTTCCTATTGAGTTAGCCAATTCTGGTAAGGTAGATGGTGTTCGTTATTTAAGTACTATGGAAGGATGTCAAAACAAATGGACTATTTGTGAAACTCCTAATGGTCTTTATTTTATAGATGATACTAATCATTCTATTAATAGATTCTCAGGTGAAAATCTTGAACACTTATCCACTGATAAGGGTTTTGATAGATACATGAGAAATGAGGGAAACATATGGCAACGAACCTTCTATGATAGAAATTTAAAAGATGTTTATTTTGTCTCTGATAAAACATGTTTGGCGTTTTCAGAGAAACTGAATGAATTTATGTCTTTCTATCCTGGGTATCAGAAAACTCCATTAATGTGTAATTTGTACGACAATTTTATAGCTATTGATAATAGCCAAGATGACTATTATATAGCTTATAAAAATCATACTGCTGATAATTATAGTGCTTTCTTTGATAAAGATTATGACTACAGCATAACATACAGAGTTGCTCAAGAACCTTATTTAGATAAAATATTTACTAATATAGAATACGATGCAGAGATAAGACAAAATAACAACGATTTACCTGAAAGTTTTTCTAAATTAGAAACTCAAACAGATTATCAAAAAGGTTCTATAGATTTAACTTTTCCTAATCTTATAAGAAAATTTAGAAAGTGGAGAGCCAATATACCTAGAGACAAAACACATCTGATGGATAGAATGCGAGGTCCTTGGATGACATTAAAACTTACTAAATATAGTAGCCCAGATAATAAAAATAAGCAAATGGAGTTCCATAATTTACTTGTAAAATATTTTGTTTAGTTTTAATAAAGAGCAGTTAATCAATAGGGTTAGCTGCTCTTATTGTTTTTGTAATAACCTTTGATAACTCAATTATTATTCGTATATTTGCACATTAATAATTTAATATATGAAAGATATAAAGAAAAATAAAATTAGTAAATCTTTAAATATACAAGGGCGATACAGAATTGATAAACCCTTATATAATAAGGAGGTATATAATAATATTTTTAGTTGGGGAGGCCAGTCTAAAGCGGCTTGGGAGCAATCCTTTGGTTCAGAAGCTTGGTCTAATGGTAATGCTTTCGGTGCTATAGGCAATACTTTAGGTTCTGTAGGAACTATCTTAAATTCTGGTATAAAAAATGCAGATGTAGTAGATACTACAGGTATACAAGATACTATTAAGACTTATGGTAGTGGTGCTGTAGAACAATCTAGTAGGGAAGCTTTAACTAATCAATGGGTCACCTCTAACGGTTTAAAAACTAATTATGATAGTAGTCAATTTAGGACAACCGATGGTCAAAGACTCTCCAATACATTTAATTCTACGCTTAGTGGCGCTCTTACAGGAGCTCAAATAGGAGGGCCTTGGGGAGCTTTAGCTGGCGGTGTTATTGGTTTAGGCTCTGGTTTAATTGGTATCTTTGAAGGCAATAGAAGAGCCAGAGAAGAAGCAGATAAGCTTAATAATATGGCAATGGAAGCTAATATACAAAGAAATAGAAATTATGTAACTGCGGCTGAGAATCTTGACAATCAAGATTTCATGCTTGCTATGAAAAATTATTCTGCCTTTGGTGGGCCTATTGAAAATATATTTGCTGTAGGAGGTTCTCTTAGTAGTACACATGGGTCTGACTTTACCAATGGGGTTACTTATATTAATGAGGGCGGTACTCACGAAGAAAATCCTAATGGAGGTGTGCAGATAGGCGTTGATTCTGAAGGTAAACCCAATTTAGTTGAAGAAGGAGAAGTAGTATTTAATGATTATGTTTTTAGTAATAGACTATATGCAAAAGGCGGAGATTTGACTAAATATAATCTTCCTGATAAGTATGATGGCTATACTTTTGCAAAAATTGCTACAGAACTATTTAAAGAATCTGAGGAAAACCCTAATGATCCTATTAGTTTAGAAACTCTTAAGGTTACTGCAGAAAGACTTAGAAATCTACAAGAAGAAATAAGGGCTGCAGAGCAAAAAGATAATTCCAACAGATTTGATTGGGGTGGTTCTTTTGAAGATAAGGTGAAATATTTAAGAGATTTAGGATATTCAGAAAATGAGATAAGAAGTTTCTGGGTGCCTGATGATAGTAAGCCTGCTGGATCTTCTGGAAGAGCTTGGAAGTTTGACGAGGATGCTGTATTAAAATCTTTAGCAGAAAGAGATAAGAGACCACTGTCTGGCTCTTCTATGATGTCAGATCCTTTAGGCACTCTTAAAATGATGTCTGGTCAAATGCCTAATGGAGAGGCAAAAGCAAATCCAGAGGATTTTAAATTACCGGTTTCAAAGATTACCCCTTATTCTAATAAAAACGCTAAAAAGCCCCCCATAAAATCTTCTCCTGCAACAAAAGCTGCTGCACAGCCTGTTGTAGATTCTTCGAAATCTCCAGTAGAAGATTGGAAAAAAAGTGTTCCTGCTGTACCAACAGTATTTGATAATGAAGTGCCTGTACAAGAAGAACCAGAGGATTGGCGTTCTAGAGTACCAGAAATACCTACAGTATTTGATAATCCTAACGAAAATAATCCAGAGTTGCCAAAGTTAGATGAAGAAAGTCCCTCTTTTAATTGGGCTAATTTTGGAAATCAAGCTCTTAGGTATGCTCCTGTTATCGCTAATCTTTTTGGTTTATTAGGTAATAGAAAGGATTATAGTGATATTGAAGTATTTGAGAATGATACTCGTAATCCTAGATCTGTTAGATTTACTCCTATTGGAGGCCAATATGATATGAATTTAGTGTCTCCTTGGGAGATGCAGAATCCTATATTACAAGCTTCCGCTGGAACACGACGCACTTTAGCTAATAATTCTCTTGGTAATAGTGTTACTATGAATAACGCCATCTTAGCTTCTGATGCACAAACGCAGGGTTTATTAGGACAAGCTTTATTACAGGGTAAAGAGTATAATAATAATCAAAGAAGAACTGCAGCAGATTTTAGATTAGGTATAGATCGCTATAATTCTACAGGATCAATGCAAGCTCAGTCAGCTAATATGGGTCTTAATGATTATTTCTATAATAGGGCTCTTAGTAAGTACAATATGCGTAATGCTATAGATACTGGCTATACTCAGGCTCAAGCTGGCAATGCTACTGCACTTGCTAATAATCTTGGTAATATAGGTAAAGAAAATATTCTTTGGGCTATGGCTAATAAGACTCCCGGATTATCTTGGGGATTTAATCCTTATGCTAGGGATTATTACTTTAAAGGCTTAAATGGTTAATTATGGCAAATAATAATTTTGGTATTTATGGGGCTACATATAACCCCTTTACATATGATGAAATGATAAAGCCTTTACAGATGGCTACTGAAGCTCAAAATAAAGTTGAAGATGCTTATACGGATTTAATGACGAAAGCAGCTACAGTAGAGGCTATGGCCAATGGGGAACAAGATAAAGAAGTATATCAGCGATATAAAACATATGCGGATAATTTAAAAGCCCAAGCTGATGAAATAGCTACTAGGGGTATTAATCCTTCCTCTAGGAGAACTTTAATGGGATTAAATAAAGAGTATGCAGAAACAATACTGCCTATTCAAACCGCATATGCTCGTAGACAAGCGCTTTCTGATGAGCAACGTAAGGCTTTGGCTTCGAATCCTACAGCTCTATTTGATAGAGATATGAGTCAAGTAGGTTTACAAGACTTTATTGATGATCCTAATATCTCTTATAAGTCTCATTCTGGTGCAGTACTAGCTAAACAGGTATCAGATGCTGCTGCGGCTTTAGCTAAAGACATTAGAGAAGATAATCCTAGGGCTGCTACTATTAAGCAAAAATTAGATCCTTATACTTATGAGTTAATAAGACAATATGGATTTAGTCGTGAAGATGTGCTACAGGCTATTTACGATCCCGCAAATGCCAATCCTGCACTTACAAGTATTGTAAAACAAGTCTATGATGCTTCTGGTATTAATGATTGGGATAATGATGAGGCTAAAAAGCAAGCAGCCTGGTATGCTAGTCAAGGATTATGGTCTGCTGTTGGTGAAACTAAATTTAGTCAAATGGATAATTATGGTGCTAAACTTAATGCTCAGTATAATAAAGAATTAGGTGTAGCACGCGCTAAAGCAGCAATGAGTGGAGACGAGGCATCTGCAGCTCAAGTTCCTTTATATCCCGTACAAAGTGTATTACCTGCAAGAAAAGGAGATAATAGTGGTATTACAACTACTTTTATGCTTCCTTTTAATAAACCTGAAGATGTATTTGAAAACTATTATGCTAGTAGAGTAAGTAATGGAAATTTAAGAGTGAAAGAAATTGTAGGAAGGGATAAAGACGATTCTGTAAAAACGAAAGATACTGTTTTAAAGACTAAAGACATCTACGATGATAAAAATAAACTAAAAAGCAGTCCCAGATTTATGTTATCCGCTTCTGCTGAAATGCCAGGTATAGTATTATCTTGGGGAGGTAAACACTATTTATTAGATCCAAATACTTTTGATGATAATATACAAAATACAGTATTTGGTCCAAATGGTGCATTATCAGCTGCAGCGGAAGCAAGAGAACATATGGTAGTAGAAGAAGACCCTAATGAAAGATTACTTTGGGGACAAGTAATGCAAGAATATATGAAGAGAGCTATCACTATTTTAAATAGCTCTTTAGCAGGCACTTATGCACAGCCTTCATATAAAACAAGTGCAATTACAAGTAAAGATCTTAAGGAATAATTATGGGAGAATTTGATGATATAACAAAAACTGGTATACAACCAGTAAGGAATCCTGATTTATATGGAGATAAAAATCCTTCACCTGCAACTCTGGCTCTTAGTAGGGCCAGAGCTGCTAGTCGAAGTGCACTATTAG
>Ga0247610_10003408_pt1 | contig 17507 bp, 14 predicted proteins | sample 174DNAGHGhighgp2_FD_193483 | JGI IMG/M metagenome (GOLD analysis project Ga0247610, IMG submission 193483) | Sheep rumen microbial communities from Palmerston North, Manawatu-Wanganui, New Zealand - 1742 DNA GHGhigh gp2 | ecosystem: Host-associated > Mammals > Digestive system > Stomach > Rumen... | reverse complement strand
CAAGCACACATACGTTCGCTCGGCGGATTCGCAACGGAGCCCTCCGACTGTCGGCAGCTCCTCGTTTTCTTTCATTTGATCGTTTCATAAGTCTTGCCTTTACGTTAAGCGGCGCAAAGGTAAGGCTACTATCCGCACACAGCCAAATTATTTGTCTGACATTTGTCTGACATTTGCCTTCCAGCTGTCTGACAATTGACTGTCAGCTATGTTTAAACCGAACAAAATGCTTTATAACTCAACTAATTATACGAATAGAACGAATAATCAGAAGCTGAGAGATTTTTCATTAACCCAAGAGGCAGAATGCACTCAAAGCTGAAACAGAACAGGTCTGATATTGGGGAAACAATCCTAATATTCAGGAGCAGATTATGTTCGGTGCAGTAACAGAACATGTTCGATGCTGGAACAGAATATGTTCGATGCTAAGGCAAATTCGTTTAGACCCTGAAGCAAAATCCATTCGCTCAGGGAGGGAAATAAAATTCTCGGCGTGGTTTTATCAATTCTTGACGCGGATTCAATAATCCTCGGCGTGGATTATTAAAACCCTGGGCTGGATTTATATCTTTGCATCCCCTCTCTTACTCATCATAACAAGGAGGCAAAACCATCCCTTTTACGTCGCAAAGGTACAACAAAAATACGGATTATGCAAGGCTTTTGCCTAAAAAACTTGCAATTGATAAGCTTCGCCGCGCAGACAGTCGATACGGAGGCCGCCGGCCTCCTCTAACACGGGTTTCAGGCGACGGATGAGGGTGTAGAGAGTGGCAGAGGCATCTGGCTTACGGGGCCAGAGGCGGTCGCATATCTCGCGCTGGGTGAGGCGATGGTCGGGAGCTGCGAGGAACATTTCCATAAGAGTGAGTTGCATCGGAGTCAGATGGATGCGTGTGCCACCCACATAAAACGAGCGGGTAGCCTCAACGTAGGTAAGATTACCAAGCGCCAAGCCTTCAACAGCGGATGAGCGTTGCCCCGAGAGGCTAAGACTAAGCATCAGCCAAAGGGCGGCAAGAGCTGCTAAGGTGCCTGCAGCACGTTGGTCTGAGAGTTTCCAAAGACGCACCAGAGTCAATCCCGTTCCTGCCTTCAACCGCGTCCCGCCCCGCTCGTCGTCACTTACGGCAAGGGCAAGGAAAGCGGTGTCACGCAGAGCCTCCATCTGTATATTATCGCGGTAAGTGCGTATCGTGTCGGTATCTATGCGATCCTGCTGGCAAGTTTCGACGGTAAGAGCAAGAGCTCTATCGACATCTGCCTGCGCCCGTCGCTCGGTACGCATCATACTTTCTATTCCTGCCGTTACAGAACTGCCCAACAGGAGCAGGAAAACGGCTATTGCGCTGTATTGACTAATGTTCAGTTTCATAGTTTTCGGAAGGTTAGGGTGGTGTCGGCGGCCTGAAGGATAAGGGTTGAGCCGTTGAGACGGTTTATGTGGAAGCGGGCATTGAGGGTGTGTATGCCCCAGATGTCGAGGAGGCCGGCGGACATCTCAGAGGACGTAATCCATGTGTCGTCGTCCGCGCTGGAGCTGTGCTTGGAGTTGTGGGCGAAGTCATAGAAAAGGAGGCTGTCGCCCTCGTGCGAGAAGTGCGCATAGTAGCGGTTCTGGTTGTGATCCCACTCGGAGAGGTGAAGCTGAATGCTGAGGTATGCGCGGTCGGCCTTCACGTCACGCGTTCCGGCGGGCGTCTCTATGGTCATTATCTGCCACAAGCCGTCCAGCACTCCGTTTATCGGCACCTTGTCACAGGAGGTGAAGAGAGGAGAGAAAAGAGAAAAGAGAAGAAGAGAAAAAATAAAGGACAGAGAAAAAAGTATTCGTTTCATTTGTATAATTCGTTGAGTTATAATCTCAGCCTGTTTGGTTATTATAGGAAGTCTGCCGGGTTAATAATCGAAAGTCTTGCGTATGGAGAGTTGGAAACCCTGACTGTTGCCGAGCAGGGGACCGTGGTCCAGACCGAGACCGAGCGTACCCTGCCAGCCCTTGGCCCAACGGGGACGGTAGGTGCCTTCGAGAAGGAAATACTGCTGGCACATGGGGTCATCGAACGGCTTCTCGTATTTGCCCCAGTTCTTGGTGAAGGAAAGCAGCGCGCGCCAATGCCACTCCTCCGACGGGTCGCCGGAGAGACCTACGTGCCAGGCGCGGATGCGGTTGTTCCTGAAAGTGATGTTGTGGTCTGCGTTGTATATGGGCGAAGTCAGGAACGGATGCCCGATTGTCTGCCCGTAGTGCTGCCAGCCGGCATAGAGCAGGTGGTTATAGTAGTTGTCTTGTCCGGCCATAGCGTCGGGGATGTTGTGGGTGCCGTCGTGATAAACGGCTCCGCTCTGGTTGCGGGTGCAGAGGAACTCCAACTTGGCCGCGCTTAGGAAGGGGTTCTTGGGCAGGGATACGTCTCCGCCGATAAGCATATCGCGGATGCCATACTGAACGGTGAGCATTGAGTGGTCCTCGAAGAAGCGTTCCCAGTAGGCGCGGGCCTGCCATTTCTTGCCGTGATATTTCAGCTGCATCAGGTAACTGCCCAGAGTGTTGCCGGCCGAGTTCGGGTTAGTGCCGTCGGTGGCATCGTCACCCTGACAGGTAAGAGCCTGCCAGAAGGCGCGCAGGTTGGTGTTGTGCTTTATGTCGATGGGCTGGTTGTCGTTCAAGCGTGTTGTCCTCACGTTATAGCTTGTTCCGCCAAACTGCGTAGCCATCTGAATACCGATCTCGTATGTGAGGGGGAAGATGTCCTTGCGGCCGAACTGCCAGAAGAGGGCTTTCTGGTGATAGAGTGTGTGACGGGCATAGCGCGTCATGGGAGCGTGCCAGGACTCCTGCCACTTGCCGTCGGTCGTTAGGCCGAAGGAGCCGTGCAGTTTCCATCGCCACCAGCCTTTGGTGAAGGGGATATTGAACCAGTCGATATCGAGGCGTGCCTGCGGGATTGGCCGCGCGTTTATGCCCAACATCATCGCGCCGGAAGAGAGTTCGGGCAGTTCGCAAGTCTCCATAGGCTGCTCCTTGGCTCCGACCGTCAGGCGCAGCACCTTCCACGCCACCTCGGCGTAGGCCTGCTGAAGCATAAATGTACGCTCGTGGCCGAAGCCTATGGCTATGTCCGCCGCATAACCCAGCCGCCACGTCCGCCCAGAGTCCGCCTCGATCGGGCGGATGAGGCCGAAGCGCTCGTAATTGGACAACTTGCGTACGGATGCCACTCCGTAGCGATTGGCCGACAGCCACAGCGGGGCATAGTCGCCATGTGCCACAGTTACGGATGCCTCTGCAAACACTTCTGCTCCTGCCCATCGCGACTGCGCGAAGGAGTCGAGAGCGAGCAAAATCAATATAATGGTTATTACGTTGTGCTTCATTAATTAATATATATTTAAGCTTAAATACTCAAGAAAACACCTCAGCAAGCACATTCAGACTCTTTATTTCGGGAAATTCAGGGACGTGGAGACGATAGAACTCTACCACCGACGACAAAGTGCGGCTCCGGAGAGCGCCGTTGAGATGCACGACCCGCATCTTGCGCACATCCATTCGCAGGAACTTCGGCACAAGGGCCGCCTCTTCCGGCTGCAGATAATGCTTGTGAAGCGGAACCGAGGATGTGAAGACTGCGTTCTGCAGGTCGAAGTAATCACCTTCGTGCCAGTCGTCAGCATTAGGATAGAAGCCGAGGAAACGCGAGAGATGCAGCAAGAACACGATGTGGAAGTTGGAGAAGTGCTCGTCACATTCGTCAAACCACTCCAGAGAGCTGTGGATATATCGGAACAGCGACGGGTTAGCGGCCTCATTGCGTAAGGCCCTGAAGAGGAACTCGCCGAGGAAGAGGGCTATTGCCGCCTTGTGCGGATTGAAAGGGATAGACCTCCAGGGAAGTGAGAGCGACCACTCGCGCGGTTTCTGGATGGAGTTGCGGCTCGCCTCCCACGTGACGTCAACCAGCGTCAGCGGCTGCCACATTACGGCTCGGGGGCCGTTGCGTTTGCCCGACTGCGGCTGGCGCAACATAAAAGAGACAGTCCCACAGGTCTCGGTAAACACCGATACCACCATCTGATTATCACCATAGCGCAGGGCATGGAGCACTATTCCGCGAGACTGTTCCACAGACAGAAGTTTCTAATTATTAATGCGTAAAAGCAACTTTTCAGAGGACAAAAGTACACATTTATGGGATAAATAACAGACTTTGCGGGTCTTTTTTTGCCAAATAGCAATCTTTTTCCTGAAAATGTTTGGTCAATTCGCTGAAACGCCGTACCTTTGCACCCACAAAATAAACGACACGTGTAGAAATACGCCAAAACGAGGCCTATTCGTCTATCGGTTAGGACGAGAGATTTTCATTCTCTAAAGAGCAGTTCGACTCTGCTATAGGCTACTATAATTATAACGATAAAAATAAACAAAACGAAATGGCAAATCATAAGTCATCAATCAAGCGCATCCGTCAGGAGCAGAAGCGCAGGCTGCACAACCGCTACTATGCTAAGAATATGCGTGCCGCCGTTCGCCGCTTGCGTGCCATGACCGACAAGGCAGAGGCCGAGCAGCAGTTCCCCGTCGTGCAGAAAATGCTCGACAAGTTGGCAAAGGTGAACATCATACACAAGAACAAAGCATCCAACTTGAAGTCCAAGTTGGCCCGTCATATCCAGAAGTTATCGTAATGTGATGTGTCCGCGAGGACAGTAAGCATTAGTCCATAGCAATAATTTCGTATATTTCTTTTGAAGCCGGTACGCCGTGAGGCCTGCCGGCTTATTCTTTTGCGCTCATAATTGGCCTTAACGCACCCACAGCTTTTAATTTTTCACTTTTAATTTTTACTTTTTACTTTTTAATTTGCCATTTGTTTTTGCCGTTCCGTATTTTTTGCGTATCTTTGCGCGCGAATTTAAGGAAAACAACATGATTGAAGAAGAAATCAAGCAGGGCGGTGACTACTCCGCAAGTAATATTCAAGTGTTGGAGGGTCTCGAAGCCGTGCGCAAGCGTCCCGCAATGTATATCGGAGACATCTCCGAGAAGGGACTTCATCATCTGGTCTATGAAACGGTAGATAACTCCATCGATGAGGCGCTGGCAGGCTTCTGCACCCACATCGAGGTGACCATCAACGAGGACAACAGCATAACCGTACAGGACAATGGCCGCGGTATCCCCGTGGATATGCACGAGAAGGAGCACAAGAGTGCCTTGGAGGTCGTTATGACTGTGCTGCATGCCGGCGGTAAGTTCGACAAAGGCTCATATAAGGTGTCCGGCGGTCTGCACGGCGTAGGTGTGAGCTGTGTGAACGCCCTCTCAAAGCACATGATCAGCCAGGTCTTCCGCGACGGTAAGATCTACCAGCAGGAATACGAAAAGGGAAAGCCTCTCTACGACGTGAAAGTGGTTGGAGAGACTGATTTGCGCGGCACACGACAGCAGTTCTGGCCCGACGGATCCATCTTTATCACCACCGAATACAAGTACGACATACTGGCCAACCGTATGCGCGAGCTGGCATTCCTCAATGCAGGCATAACCATAACGCTTACGGACCTGCGGCCTGACAGCGAGGGTAACACCCGCCAGGATGTGTTCTACAGCAAGGACGGACTGCAGGAGTTCGTACGCTATATCGACAGCACCCGCACCCACCTCTTCAACGATGTCATCTACCTGAACACCGAGAAGCAGGGCATACCCATCGAGTGTGCTATCATGTACAACACCGCATACAGCGAGAACCTGCACTCATACGTCAATAACATCAACACCATTGAGGGCGGTACTCACCTGCAGGGCTTCCGCATGGCGCTCACCCGCACCCTGAAGAAGTATGCCGAGGAGCAATGCAGCAAAGAGCTGGAGAAGCTGGAGAAGAACAAGGTGGAAATCTCCGGCGAGGACTTCCGCGAAGGCCTCACCGCTGTCATCAGTATCAAGGTGGCAGAGCCTCAGTTCGAGGGACAGACCAAGACCAAGCTCGGAAACAGCGAGGTGGCTGGTGCCGTGCAGCAGGCCGTTGGCGAGGCTCTCAGCAATTATCTGGAGGAGCATCCGAAGGAGGCCAAGCTCATCGTAGATAAGGTTATTCTGGCTGCAACGGCCCGTGTGGCTGCCCGTAAGGCACGTGAGAGCGTACAGCGCAAGTCTCCGATGAGCGGCGGCGGTCTGCCCGGCAAACTGGCCGACTGCTCCGACCGCGATCCCGCCAACTGCGAGATGTTCATCGTCGAGGGTGACTCTGCAGGCGGTTCAGCCAAGCAGGGACGCAACCGCCACTTCCAGGCCATCCTGCCTATCCGAGGCAAGATCTTCAATGTGGAGCGTGTGATGTGGCACAAAGCCTTCGAACACGAGGAGGTGAACAATATCATTCAGGCTCTCGGCGTGCGCTACGGACTCGGCGAGGACAGCAAGGAAGCCAACTACGACAAACTGCGCTACCACAAGGTCGTAATCATGACCGATGCCGATGTCGATGGCTATCACATCGACACCCTTCTGATGACTCTCTTCTACCGCTATATGCCCGAACTCATCCAAAACGGACACCTCTACATCGCTACCCCGCCCCTCTATCGCTGCCGCAAGGGTAAGATCGAGGAGTACTGCTACAACGAGGTGCAGCGTATGCAGTTCCTGGCCAAGTACAACGACGGTTCGGAAGAGGGTGTAAAAACCCAGCGATTCAAAGGTCTTGGTGAGATGAATCCCGAGCAGCTCTGGGAGACCACAATGAACCCCGAGACACGTCTGCTGAAGCAGGTGACTATCGAGGATGCAGCAGGTGCCGACTACGTATTCTCAATGCTTATGGGTGAGGATGTAGGTCCGCGCCGCGAATTCATCGAGAAGAACGCCAACTACGCCAAGATTGACGCATAACGCAAATCTGCGTAAGCTCCAAATAACAAGAAACGAGGCTGTGTCCAAAGAGCGACACAGCCTCGTTTACTTTTATAGACCCAAATCTATCGATATTGGCCTAATGACGGATTCTGGTTAAACCTCGATCTTATCCAGATTAGACAGCGTGTGGAGGCGTCGCATCGCGGCATCGTCACCTTTGGGACAGATCATAAGCACGCCGCCCTCTTCGGCTATTACGAAGCCATCCAAGCCGGAGATCATAGCCTGACGGCCTGAAGACAGGCGCACGATGTTACCGGTAGCGTTGTCAAACAGCGCCTCACAATGAATGGTAACATTCTCGCGGCCATCAACCTTGACGTCTGTGGGCGGTTGGGGGGTGTTGCCGCTCACTCCGGCAACGGCGTCCTCGCCAACAGAGAGCCACGAGCCCACGTCGGCCCATCCGAAGCGGCAGGGCATAATATAGCTGTGGCCCGTATGCTCGAGCACAGCGTGTTCCAGCGAGAGCATAGGCAAAGCTTCATAGTACTGCGGAACGACCTCTGTAGAAGCGGTAGCGCTCAAATCCGCCAACTCCGGGAACTCGTCGCGGTATTCAGGCACGTGCTTTATTATATTTTCCATCATGTATGTCGCGCCAAAAACGAAGAGGCCGGTGTTCCAATAGAACTCCCCGCTCTCCATAAACAGGCGGGCAAAGCTCTCATCAGGCTTCTCTGTGAATGTCTTTGTCTTCATAATACGCTCTTCACCCTCTACGGGCTCACCTACCTGCACATATCCGTAGCCTGTCTCCGGGCGGGTAGGACGAACGCCCATATTCACCACTCCCTGATGCGAGTGAGCAAACTCCAAGCCGTGAAGGATATCCTTCTCAAATGCTTCGAGGTTGGAAATCTCCTGGTCGGCAGGAGTCACCACGATGGCGGCATCGGGACACAGGTGTGCAATGGCACTTGTGGCCCAGGCCACAGGTGCGAGGGTGCCACGACGTACCGGCTCAAGCAACATCTGCTGACGAGGCAGCTGGGGCAACTGAGCTTCCAGCATCTGGAGATAGCTCTCCTGTGTGGAGACAAAAATATTCTCGGGTTTAATAAAGCGGATAAAACGGTCGTAGGTTTGCTGTAAAAGTGTTCTTCCGCTGCCTGGGATATCCAGGAATTGTTTGGGCTGGTGACTTCGGCTTACGGGCCATAATCTGCTACCTACGCCTCCAGCCAAGATGACGCAGTAGTTGTTAGCAAGTTTATTCATAAATGTCGTGCTTTGCAGTCCATAAAGAGGCGCTAAAGCATAAATACGGTTTAACTTCTGCGCTAAGGTAGCGTTATTTTACCTTCTCGCCAAGCCAAAGCCGTTAAAAATGACAAAAAAGACAGATTTTTCACGCTTTTGACCTCTAAACTGAGTTTTTTATCCTATTTTTGCACTCGACTAAGAGAAAAAAGGAAATGAATGTACAGATGGAAGAGAGCTGGCACAGGCGACTGGCTCCAGAATTTGAGAAACCATACTTTGAAGCCCTGACCACGTTCGTCCGTCAGGAATATACGTCTGGCCCGTGTTACCCGCCCGGACGCCTTATCTTTCACGCGTTCGAGGCCACACCGTTTGACAAAGTGAAGGTAGTTATTCTCGGACAAGACCCATATCACGAACCGGGGCAGGCTCACGGGCTCTGCTTCTCTGTGCCCGACGGCATAGCCCTGCCCCCTTCGCTTAAAAACATTTATGCGGAAATCCAGTCCGAGTTGGGTGTGACTCCGCCCTCTTCCGGTGACTTGAACCGCTGGGCCGCCCAGGGTGTGCTGCTTCTCAACGCAACACTTACCGTAAGGCGCGGACAGGCCGCATCTCATCAGGGACGCGGCTGGGAGACGCTTACAGACGCAGCCATCCAGAGTCTGGCCCGCGAACGTGAACATATAGTATTCATGCTTTGGGGCTCGTATGCCGGGAAGAAGGCCGCATTCATCGATCCTCAAAAGCATCTTGTCCTCACCTCAGCACACCCATCCCCTCTTTCCGCCTATCGCGGTTTCTTCGGCAATCACCATTTCCAGCTCTGTAACGACTACCTCGCTGCTCACGGGAAAGAGCCGATTAAATGGTGAGATTTGACCGTTATTGCTCTCTTAGCCACAAGAGGAAAGGCATAAGAACCTCAGCAGCCGGTTCGGCTGTCTTCATCGAGAGTGAGATCTCTGCACCCATGCCAGAAAGGACAGGGAACTGGAATCCTGGGCTGCTTTCATAGTCAATGGCATCCGTAGGCTCACCGTCCAGACGTGCCTTAACCTCTTTTGCCATAGCCTCGAGTTTGAGAACCCACGGACGTATGTCCTCATAAACGTATTTGGCTTCAGGCTGGTGGTTCATCATCGTCTTTACGATCTGGCACCTCCAGATTATTGCTTTCATTTCCTGACTAAGGGTTTTGGAATCGGGGCGGCCTTCAGCCACAGAGCGCTTGTAGTTGCGCACGTGGTAATCGAGAGCGTCTTTATCGTAATAGCGAAGGAAAGGAACCAACTGAGTGAATGCCTGCTCCAGAATTTTATGGTTACAGATAGTACTTATGGCAGCCGCCCAGCTCTTCTGATTATCGAAATGCTTTGAGGAACCGTTCCACGAGTAGTCGGCAATGGAGAAGAGAGCTATCTTCGAGGCCGCTCCCTGCTGCATCGGGTTGGAGATGAGAGTAGGGAGGTTTGGAATGCAGGCGGCCTCGAAACGAGCCTGCGAATCCACATGTTTCTCGTCGCGGAAGTTGGTGTATGTGTCTGCAATGAAGAGCTTGGTCACGTCGTTGTCGTTGCAGGGATAGTTCCACCACCAGCTGGGTTCGCGTCCAAGCCATTCGCTCACGATGCGGATATCCTCTGTGTTAGGCACAGACCACACGGCGCGACCGGTGATATATATACGCACCTTTGCCGGAACGTCGCGCAGGGAGGAGAAGAAACGCTTGCCCTGTTCTCTGTTCACCCAAGAGAAGGCATAAAGTTGCGGCACGTAGTGCAGAGGCTTCACCGTGTCTGTCGGGTTCGCCCCGGGTTTATTCCAGCGGGCATCGATGCGCTTTTGCAATTCTGTGAGGCGGTCGGCTCCGAGGCGCAGCAGGGCATCGTCCGACGGCACACCGACATCGTCCACAAACACACCGAACTGACGAACGCCCAACTCGTGCATAGCCTCAAACTTATGCATTATCTGATCCAGGACCTTGTCGTTTGCAGGGTCGGTGAAGGCCGTTCCCGGATGTATAGCCCAGATGAAATCGATCTTGTTGGCACGTGCCACGGCCGTGAGGTCTCGCATCATATCCTGAGTCAGATAACCGATATTACGCTGCTCCTCAGTGATGGAAGTGGGATAAGGGTCAGCCCAGAAGCGGGAGTGGAATGGGTCGCTCTTTGCGCCGTACATATACATGTTCATCTTGTAATCGGACATGAAGCGGAAGAGGTCTTTGGTCACCTCGGCAGAATAGGGAACGCCATAGTAGCCCTCGATAACACCACGGTCGCGGATGTCGGCGCAGTCGTGAATGGTTACGGGAACGAGTCCCAGTCCGGCTTTCTGCCTTAGTATTTGCTTCAACGTGGCGAGTCCGCAGAACACGGCATCGGTGTTGTCGCCTGCAATCAGCATCTGTGCCACACCTTTCTTGTCAGCAGATATATCCAGCAGGTAGCGGTCGTATTTCTTCGGGTTGTTATTGTTCCAGAACTGCTGATCCTTATACTTCTTCTTTATCTCCAGTCGATCGACTTCCGCATCTGCGATGTCGCCCGAACAGTATATTCCCAACAGCAGACAGGTGTTGTTCTTCTTGGGTTTGGCCACCTGTTCTGTCTTGTAGCCTTGTTCCTCAAGGATGGCCTTTGCACGCGCAACAGTCACCTCGTCTATGGCACTTGAAGCCACGATATAAACGGTTTTGCTTACGGTTACCTGCCCGTCGGCCTCGCTCTGAAAGTGAGGAACGGGATAGATGCTATAATGATTACTTGCCGGCACACACACTGCGAGGCACAGCGCAAACATAATAGATGTCAGTCGTTTCATAAGGCCTATATATTTTACGATTTAAAGACCCACCCCCAACCCCTCCCGTGAAGGGAGGGGAGATCTGCGGGGTGAATTTAAGATTTAACATTTTACACTCTTTATAGATTGCGGCCTTCGGTTATTCGATTAAACTATTATTCGGAAACTTTGGCCGTCGGGCCGCTTTTTCTTTTTTCTCTGAAAATTTATCTTTTCTTTTTTTTCGCCTTCGCTCAACAATTCGTCTCTTATTCTCTTTTATCTTCCCCTATCCCCCTTTGGGGGGATTATAGGGGGCCTTTACTTCCCCCTTTGATATACCCTCACATAATCCACCTCATAAACCATGGGGAAGACTAGAGGGTCGGGAGTTCCGCCGCTGGATCCGATAGCGAGGTTAAGAAGTATATAATGGGGGATATGCGGGAGTTTATTGGGCATAGCAGCGAGACACTCGTTGTCGAGGAAGAGGTTTATACTGTCGGGGGTCCAGTCCATCCGCCACGTGTGGAAGCGCGAGGTCCAGTCGGGATCGCGGTCGGTGAAATGCGAGAGCGGGTGACGGTTCGTGTTCCAGGCGTCGCGCCCGTTGTCCCCAGCCCAGCAGGCGTTAGCAAGGATAATGGGCAGGGTGCGTTCGCCGTCGGCGCGGTGGTCGATACCCACCTCAGCAGGCGGCACACGGTAGAATTCCATCACGTCTATCTCACCGCAGGCGGGCCAGCCGCGTCCTTCGCCCAGAGTCCAGATTGCAGGCCAAGCTCCGCCTCCGACAGGGATGCGTGCCCTCACCTCCAAGCGTCCGAAAAGAAAACTGAAATGTCCCATCGTCCGCACGCAGGAGCTGGTGTACTCTGCATATTCGCGGCTCTGCTGCCACGAGCGCTGACGACGGCGCTGCTGACGTGAGGCTCCGGTGTCGGCATCTGTCCGCTCCGGCACATAACGCGGGTTCTTCACTCGCTCCTTCCGCCCTGTGATTCGCAGACAGCCGCCTCGCACTTCCGCGTTCTGCGGCTGGTACCATTGCAGCTCGCGATTACGGACAAAACCGTATTCGAAACCCCAGCGGGTGCTGTCCACCGGTCCGTCCTGATTGAATTCATCGGCCCAAATCAGTTTCCAGTCGCCGTCCTGCGCGCTACCATTTATGGCAGCTATCGCACATATTAATATAATGAACAAGCGTTTCATGCGGGCAAAGATACGTATTTAGAGAAAAAAGAAGAAGAGAAAAGAGAAAAAATTAACCTTTTATTTCACTTTTCTTTTTACTCTTTTTTCTTTTCCCTCAAATTCCACTATCTTTGCGCCGCCTAAGCAAAGAATGGCACTTTAGGAAGAAGATAATCAAGCACAAAATGAAACCGACAGCAATACTGCTTCTCCACTGCCCCGACCAACAGGGAATCATCTCAGAAGTCACGAAGTTTATAACTGACAACAAGGGCAACATCGTCTATCTCGACCAGTATGTGGATCGTCAGGACGGGATATTCTTCATGCGCATAGAATGGGAGTTGGACGGATTCCTTATCCCCCGGGAAAAGATCTACGAGTACGTCACCACTCTCTATGCACAACGCTATAAGATGAAGTTCAGCCTATACTTCAGCGACAAGCGCCCCCGCATGGCTATATTCGTGAGCAAGATGAGCCACTGTCTCTACGACCTTCTGGCACGTTGGAAAGCAGGAGAGTTTGCCTGCGACATTCCGTGCATCGTGTCGAATCACGAGGACTTACGCTACGTAGCAGAACAGTTCGGAATCCCCTTCTACGTGTGGAGTATAAACAAAGACCACTCCAACAAGGCAGAGGTGGAAAAGGCCGAGATGGAGCTTTTGGAGAAGGAGGACATCTCGTTCATTGTCCTTGCCCGTTACATGCAGATTATCTCAGATGATATGATAGCCGCCTATCCGCATCATATAATCAATATTCACCACTCGTTCCTGCCCGCCTTCATCGGTGCGAAACCTTATCATCAGGCGTGGGAACGCGGAGTGAAGATAATCGGAGCTACCAGTCACTATGTCACCGCCGAGCTCGATGCCGGCCCAATTATTGAGCAGGATGTGGCCCGCATCACTCACAAAGACACACCCGACAGCCTTGTCCTCAAAGGCAAGGATCTGGAGAAAATAGTCCTCTCCCGCGCCGTGACGAAACACATCCAGCGCAAGATCCTGACTTACAAGAACAAGACGATAATTTTCAGCTGATTACTACTTCTGGTCGTATGCGTGCTTGGGGTAATCCACTGTGTAGTGGAGGCCTCGGCTTTCCTTGCGCTCTATGGCCTGGCGGGTAATGAGATAGCCAACATTTATCATGTTGCGCAGTTCGCAGATGTCCTTCGTGGCCTTCACGCGTTTGAACAGCTCCTCGGTCTCTTCATAGATAATGTCCAAGCGGGTCCAGGCGCGGTGCAGACGCAGGTCGGAGCGCACTATGCCGACATAGTTGGACATAATCTGTCCCACTTCGCGCATATCCTGAGCAATAAGCACCTTCTCTTCGTTAGTCATTGTACCCTCATCGTTCCACTCCGGCACCTGCTCGTTGAACTGGTATTCATCGATATGAGCGATACTGTGCTCTGCGGCCTTGTCTGCATAGACCACGGCCTCAATCAGGGAGTTCGATGCCAGTCGGTTGCCGCCGTGGAGGCCTGTACACGAACACTCACCAACGGCATAGAGACGGTTGATGGTGCTCTCTCCGTTCAGATTCACCTTGATTCCGCCACACATGTAGTGGGCGCAGGGAACAACGGGAATATATTGCTTCGTGATGTCTATGCCTATTGAGAGGCACTTGGCGTAGATGTTCGGGAAGTGGTGCTTCGTCTCCTCGGCGTCTTTGTGTGTCACGTCCAGACAGACGTGGTCTATGCCGTGAATCTTCATTTCCTTGTCTATGGCGCGGGCCACGATGTCGCGCGGGGCCAGAGAGAGACGCTTGTCATATTTCTGCATGAACTCCTCGCCATTTGGCAGACGCAGTATGCCGCCGTAACCGCGCATGGCCTCTGTGATGAGGTATGCCGGATGAGTCTCGGCGGGGTTGTAGAGGGCTGTGGGGTGGAACTGTACAAACTCCATATCCTTCACGATTCCCTTGGCTCGATACACCATTGCTATGCCGTCGCCCGTAGCTATGTTGGGGTTCGTCGTGGTGGCATACACAGCACCCGTGCCGCCCGTGGCCATAAGCGTTACACGTGATAGGAAGGTATCTATCTTTTGTGTGTCTGGGTCCAGAACATAAGCTCCGTAGCACTCTATATCCGTCATGTGGCGGTTCACCTCGCGCCCAAGATGGTGCTGAGTTATTATTTCTACGGCGAAATGGTTCTCCAGAACTGTGATCCGCTTGTCGGCACGCACGGCGCGGATGAGACCCTGCTGAATCTCGTGACCTGTGTCGTCGGCGTGGTGCAGGATGCGGAATTCCGAGTGTCCGCCCTCGCGATGCAGGTCGAATTCTCCATCCTCGTTCTTGTCGAAGTTCACTCCCCACCTCACCAGGTCAGCGATGCCCTTAGGGGCATTCCTCACCACCTGCTCCACAGCTTTCGGGTCATTAATGAAGTCGCCCGCCACCATTGTGTCGTGGATGTGCTTCTCGAAGTTATCCACTTTCAGGTTCGTGACAGATGCCACGCCGCCCTGAGCTTTGTCCGTGTTAGCCTCGTCTATAGTAGTCTTGCAGATCAGGGCCACCTTGCCCTTACCGCTCTGCGCCACCTTCAGCGCATAACTCAGCCCGGCAACGCCGGCGCCGATAATGAGGAAGTCGAATTTTCGAATCATCTGCTCTTAAATTAGTTTTTGACACCGCAAAAGTAAAGCTGTTTCCCCAAACGGCCAAACTTTTATGCCTCAAAATGGCTTTTATTCATAAAAAACGGCCTATTCGCTCAGCAGAATGCATATTTTATCCTGCAAAGTGCGTCCTTCAGCCATGCGCGGGAGGCCGTTATTGAGTATGGCGAAGGCAAAGACATGTCCTGTGCTGCGCTGTGTGGTATATCCGACCAGGGTGCTCACAGCAGATACGGAGCCCGTCTTGGCTCGTACGTTGGCAGCGGCTGGCGTGTCCTTCATACGCTTCTCCAGCGTGCCGTCAACACCCGCTATAGGCAGAGCCTCCAACAGCGGGAGATAGATGCTATCCTGTCGGGCGGCGGCGTATGTGAGCAGCCGCGTGAACGTCTCCGGTGTCTGGTAGTTATAGAGCGAGAGACCGCTGCCGTCAGCTACAAGACCGGTGGCCATTGAACATTGAACATTGAACATTGAACATTGGCTGTTGGCTGTTCTTTCTATTAATTCATTAATAATAGCAGCAGAGCGCTTGCGTCCCCAGTGTTTCCCCGTTGGATTTTTGAGCGCTAGCCTCTCCCCTCCCTCATGGGAGGGGCTGGGGGTGGGTCTTTTTATTTGATAGAATACGGCTTCGGCGCAGAGATTGTCGCTCTCCTTCATCATCGGTTTGAGCACCTCGGTGAGGGGGCGGCGTATGGCTGCCAGCTCATAGCGTTTAGAGGCCGACGTCGTGTCCGCCGGGTCATATTGTTTGGGGAACGTCCCCTTGGCAGTTCCCTTGGAAACGGTTATTCCTGCCGTGCGCAGGGCAGAGCGCAGCTGATCAATGAGCGCGGGCTTGCCGCCACAAAGCAGTGGTGAGAGCACGGGATTCTCGTCGTCCCAGCACCAGCCCCAGCCGTATTCGTCTTCGTCCTTCATGGAGACGTCGGCCACGAGCCGTCCCGCCACCTTCTTCACTCCGGCCGCCTTCAACTGACTGACGAGCCTGCGCACGTCCGCCACGGAGAGCAGCGGGTCCATCGCCCCTCGGACATACAGGTCGCCCTGCAGAGTGCCTCCGCTGACTATTGCGGCAGAAAGGAGCGCAGTGGTAAAACAATAGGAGGGGCCGAGACAGTCGAGTGCGGTTATGGCCGTCACCATCTTTTCCGTGGATGCCGGGCGCATCCGCTGCCTCTCGCCTTTGGCATAAACAATCTCTCCGGAGCTGAGGTCTATGATATGCAGCCCCAACTGAGTGCTTTGCAGAAGTGTGTCTGCCGTCAGCAGCAGGCTGTCTATGCGCTGGGCCAGGGGAGATTTCTCCGTGAGACCCGCCCCCGTACCCCTAGCGTCAGGGAGGGGAGATGGCTGCGCGGAGTAAAGACCTTCTCCAAGCCCCTCTCCGGCTGCGGTGGGGAGAGTGGCCTTTTGGGGGAGAGTTGCCGTTTTGGTTGTTGTCTTGCAGGCGGCCAAAGCAACCGCCACAAACAATATCAGTGCGTATCTGTATGCTTTCATTATCTTCTTTTACCCTTTTAATTCGTCTCTATTCTCTTATAATTTATCACTTTTTTGCCCTGTGCGTTGCAAAGTTATGAATAACTGCACAGAGAAACAAGAAAAAGCCATGTTTTTGTACTTAATTTCATAAAAATAGTTAAAGAAATGGGAATATAAAGAGGTCGGTAGCGGAAAAGAATTACCTTTGCGTTGAACAATGAGCATTATTCTTTGCCCATAAACCTATGCGCAGCCCAATTATGCATTATGCATTATGCGTTAAGAATTAGCATAAGCGCAGCCCAATTATGCATTATGACGTACTGATGAGCGTAGTCGAATAATTATGAATTAAGAATTGAATTAAAACTAAATCACAGTGGCACATCTAACAGAAGGATACGAATTTGACAGTTATAAAGTGGTAATGGCTCTCAAGCAGGGCGACCTGTGTGAGACTTACCGCGTGCAGGACGCCGAGGGGAAGTCGCTCTTCATGAAGCTCTTCAACACGGCAAAGTTCCCCGCAGACCAGATCAACAGCCAGGGCAAACCCATGGAGATTGAGATCTGCGGAAAACTGCATAGCGACCACATCGTGCAGATGGTGAATAGCGGAACGCTGGACTTGGAGGACAGTAAGTGGCATTATATGCTGACGGACTACTTCTCCGGCAACATCCTCTCCGACGTCGCAGCCTCGCAGCCGCTGACTTGGGCGCAGACGAAGAATGTCATCAACGACATCATTGGCGGTCTGGAGGATCTGAACGCCATAGACCTGATCCATAACGACATCAACCCCACGAACATAATGATGAGTAGCAGCGAGGAGAATGCCGACGCGCGAATCATTGACCTCGGACACGTGGCTGAGGCTGGCAAGAAGGTGAGGACTGACGACCTGAACCCCTTCTACCGTGCGCCTGAGACCTTCCAGGGCCGATTCACCAAGCAGAGCGATCTCTATGGTCTGGCTGCTACTATATATACTATAATGACAGGCGAAACACCCTGGTTCTTCCCCTACGAAGGCAAGAGCGAAGAGGAGATTGGCCAAACGCTGAGGGTAAAGCGCCAGCTGGTGCGTCTGAACTTCGAGAAGGCCGACAAGGAGATGCCTGAAGATGTGAAGGATATTCTCATCAGTATATTAAACGCCCCGTCGGAGGACAGCCGCAAGGGCCTGGCCACGCTGAAAGCCGTGGTCAACGGGCAGCCAATCCCGACGGAGGATGTCA
>Ga0247610_10003407_pt1 | contig 17508 bp, 10 predicted proteins | sample 174DNAGHGhighgp2_FD_193483 | JGI IMG/M metagenome (GOLD analysis project Ga0247610, IMG submission 193483) | Sheep rumen microbial communities from Palmerston North, Manawatu-Wanganui, New Zealand - 1742 DNA GHGhigh gp2 | ecosystem: Host-associated > Mammals > Digestive system > Stomach > Rumen... | reverse complement strand
TTTCAAGTTTTGTCACATTGATAGATTTTTATTGTTTTTATTCCAATTATCTTGTTATTTCGAATATTTTTCTTAATTTTGCAGCAGTAATTAAATCACCAGAGTTATGACAGCTGCACAGACAGGCGCATTGAATGCCGAAATATTACGCAATTTGGGTACTCTTGCCGAGAGCGAGACCATGCTCAAGCGTGTTGCCAAGTATCTTCGTAAGTTAGTGAAGGAAAGCCAGGCTGATCCCACGCTGATGACAAAGGAGAAATTCTTTGCCCGTGTAGATGAGGCTCGTGAGGAAATCAGGCAGGGTAAAGGAAAACGCTTTTCCAATCCAGAAGAAATGAATGCTTGGCTTAACTCGCTTTGAACATGTATGACATCGTTTACTCTGAGAAAGCAGAGGAGGATTTGGCCAAGTCGCGTCGCAGTGAACCAGCAGCCTTTAAGAAAGCTGTTAAACTGCTCAACGAACTGGTATATCACCCTAGGACACGAAAAAAGCGTGATACCGCCCTTATCGATGTCCCAAGGTCCTTGCAAAACCCACATCTTGATGATAAGTCCAGTCCACGCCTATCAGCGTAGAGATGGTACTTATTCGCGTTTTAGATGTCGTATGAAGTTGCTAGGTTCAGGGACATCACCGAATAGCACAATCGCTATAGTTAATTCCAACAAAGATCATAATGCCACCCTGCGCTCAGGGATTTCGGAGCCTCGCGAGCGAGGCCTGCACCGTCTACGGTACTCTCAGCAATACTTGGTGCAAAGATACAAGTTTTTTATTGATTTCGGTGTAGTTTTCGGCAAAAAATGTTACAGGAGGTTGCATTTTCCTCGTTTTTCAGCAATGTACGGGATAAATTGGCAGGAAAATGTCAATGCAACGGGCTCCTGTCGGGAAAAAACAGGCTCCTATTTTCCGAAAACAGGCTCTTAACAACTCCCCGCCCCTATAAGGGGAGGGGTCAGGGGTGGGGTGAGTCAAAAAATGTCCTATCCTATTTATAAATAGGTTGTTACCGTATTTTTCTCCTCCACCCCTAACCCCTCCTTCCAGGAGGAGGGGAGTCTTGAGAGGGGAAACTCTCCTCCCAGGAGGAGGGGAGTTGTTGGTTGGTGCTGGGGTGGAATGGACGGACGGTCAGTGCCTGACGAAGACGACGGTGCTGCCCGCTCTGTCGAGGGTGATGATGGAGTCCTTCGTCACGTTCACCAGTTTGGTGTAGCCCGTCACCTCGCCCTCTTTCCTTTCGGGCTCCTCCTTGCTGTAGAGTCCCTCTTCCGAGATGACTTTCATTACGCCCTTCTTGACGAGCGTGTCGTTCTGTATCTTCCAGGTGCCGGTGAAGAGGTTGCCGTCGCGGTCGACGGCAGGCTTGCCGTCTTGGGCGGGCAGGATATAGTGCTCTCTTTCGATGACCTGACCGCTGGCCTTGAGTTGCAGGAATATCTGATAGCGGTTGCTGACACTGTCGCCTGACACACTCTCGTAGAACCATTCGCCCACGATGTTCTGCTGCCACAGTTCCGACTGCTCGTTGCCCGACTTCTTCTGCTGGCAGGCGATGACGGCCAGCGCTGTCAGGCTGATGAGGATGATCTTTTTCATGCTTTCTGTTTCTGTTTTTGATGACTACATTTGTAAATTTGCGTGCAAAAGTACAAAAAAAGCCACAGATGGCACCGATTTTCGAGGATTAATTCTGTGAAAATCAAAAAAACTGTGAAAATCTGTGCCGTCTGTGGCTGAATATGCCTATCTTTGTAGCGCGAAAGCAGGCTCGGCGATTATGATAAGGTACACGCGGAAAGAGGAGATATGGAATGCGTCGTCTCACGGCGGCGGCATCCTGCTGGGGGTGGTGTTCGGCATCATCTTCATCGTCTGGTGCTTCCGGGCCGACAACGACTGGGCGCGGGTGGGGGTGATTCTCTATCTCTTCGGTATGCTCGGCTCGTATGTGGCCTCCACGCTCTATCACTCGATGAAGCACCACTCGAAGTGGAAGGAGCGGCTGCGACGGTGGGACCATGCTGCCATCTACTGGCACATCGCGGGCTCCTATTCGCCGCTGACGCTGGTGGCGCTGCGCGAGCAGGGCTACTGGGGGTGGAGCCTCTTCTCGTTTGTCTGGGCCTGTGCCATAGCGGGGACTGTCGTCAGTTTCGTCCGTCTGAAGGAGCACTCCAATCTGGAGACGCTCTGCTTCGTCGGCATGGGCCTGAGTGTGCTCGTGGCCTTCAAGCCGCTGATCGACTCCGTCTCCACGGCCGCCGTCGCCTGGATCATCGCTGAGGGCGTCTGCTACATCACGGGGGCCGTCTTTTACTCCCTGAACAAGAAGAAGTACATGCACAGCGTGTTCCACTTCTTCGTCCTCGCCGGCTCCATCTGTCACATTATCGCCGTGTGGGATGTGCTGATGGAATACTTATAACATTGAAGATTGAACATTGAACATTATAATAATTCATAATTCAGGATTCATAATTCGGAATTTGTTTGGTGGTTTGGCCGAAAAACAGTAATTTTGCACGCAAAATTTGCAAATTTAACATATTTATGGCTTATACACGTATGACCGCTGCAGAGGCTGCAGCGCTGATTAAGAATGGCGACCATATCGCCATGAGTGGTTTCACACCGGCAGGTGTGGCCAAGGCAACAACAAAGGAGTTAGCAAAGATAGCAGTGGCTGAGCACGAGGCTGGCCGCGAGTTCAAGGTGGCCATCTTCACGGGTGCCTCCACGGGACAGTCGACGGACGGCGACCTGGCCAATGCCCAGGCCATCCTGTATCGTGCTCCCTACACGACTAACCCTGACTTCCGCAAGCACGTGAACCTGGGCGAGATTCCCTACAACGACCTGCATCTGAGCCACATGGCACAGGAACTGCGCTATGGCTTCTACGGAGATGTGGACTGGGCCATCCTCGAGGTGTGCGACATCGAGGAGGCAGGCAGTGACTATCACGTCTATCTGACGGCTGCGGGAGGCATCTCTCCGACGGCGGCCCGTCTGGCCAAGCACGTCATCCTGGAACTCAACTCGTTCCACAACCCCAATGCGAAGTTCATCCACGATGTCTATGAGCCCCTCGACCCTCCTTACCGCAAGGCCATCCCCATCGAGCACGTCGGCGACCGCATCGGTAAGCCGTATGTCTCCATCCCGAAGGAGAAAGTGGCCGGTGTCGTGGAGTGCAACATCCCCGATGAGGCCCGTGCCTTCAAGGACAGCGACCCCGTGACGGACAAGATCGGCTTCCTGACGGCTGAGTTCCTCGTGGATGAGATGCACAAGGGCCGCATCCCACGCGAGTTCCTGCCCCTGCAGAGCGGTGTGGGCTCGACGGCCAACGCCATCCTCGGCGCACTGGGTGCCGACAAGCACGTGCCCGACTTCAACATTTATACGGAGGTGATTCAGAACTCTGTGATTGATATGATGCTCAGCGGCCGCGTGAAGGACGCCTCGGCCTGCTCGCTGACCGTGTCGAACGAGTGCCTGATGCAGGTCTACGACAATATGGACTATATGAAGAATCACCTGACGCTGCGCCAGAGCGAGATTTCCAACTCGCCCGAGATCATCCGCCGATTGGGCGTCATTGCCATCAATACGGCTATCGAGGCCGACCTCTATGGCAATGTGAACTCTACTCACATCAGCGGAACGAAGATGATGAACGGCATCGGCGGCAGCGGCGACTTCATCCGCAACGCCTACCTCTCTATATTTACATGTCCATCGGTGGCCAAGGGCGGCGTGATCTCTTCCATCGTGCCCTTCGTCTCTCACCAGGACAGTTCAGAGCACGACGTGAACATCATCGTGACGGAGCAGGGCATCGCCGACCTGCGCGGCAAGAGTCCTGCACAGCGTGCCGAGTGCATCATTGAGAATTGCGCTCATCCCGACTACAAGCAGTTGCTCTGGGACTATCTGAAGATTTCGAAGATGGGGCAGACGCGTCACAACCTGCCCGCTGCCTTCGCTATGCACGACACGCTGGCTCGCAAGGGCGACATGCGGCTGACGGACTTCGCCGAGTACGTGAAGTGATCTACAAGATAGCAGACAATATCCTGTCGCCCCTGGGCGAGACAACAGAGCAGAACTATCAGGCAGTGATGGCTGGTAGTTCTGCTTTAAAGCGTTATGACCATCTGTGGGATATCCCAGAACCATTCTCTGCTGCCCTGTTCTCGGACGAGCAGAACCGGAGTCTGACGATTGACGGTCTGACGCGATTTGAGTCGTTGGTAGTGCGCTCCGTCCGTCAGGCGCTGGCTTCGGTGACTTTCGATGTGGCGGGCCGCAATGTGGCCTTCATCCTCAGTACGACCAAGGCCAATGTGGGGGCGCACGGGGGTGAGAAGGCGCAGGGGCGCGGGGGTACGAGGTGCGAGGGTGCGATAAATCCCGGTGAGAGTGCCAGGCGCATAGCGCGGGTGCTGGGGCTGACGACGACACCCGTCGTGGTGTGCAATGCCTGTGTGTCGGGCCTCTCGGCCATGATCCTCGCTTCCCGTCTGCTGGAGCAGCGACAGTATGACTATGCCGTCGTGTGCGGTGCCGACGTGCTCAGCCGTTTCGTGATGTCGGGCTTCCTGTCGCTGAAGTCGGTGTCGGCATCGTCGTGCCGTCCTTTCGATATCGACCGCCAGGGGCTGAACCTGGGCGAGGCGGCGGCAACCGTCGTGCTGGGCAGAGACCGTGGCGGGTGGGCGATACGGGCCGGAGCCGTCAGGAATGACGCCTTCGACATCACGGCGCCCTCGAAAAAGGGAGAGGGGGCTTTCAGGGCTTTGGAGTCAGTCATGCAGGATGTGGCGGACGACGAGTTGGCGCTCCTGAATGCCCACGGTGTCGCCACGCTGTTTATGGACCAGATGGAGTCGGTGGCCATCAGTCGGGCCGGACTGGCAGATGTGCCTGTCAATAGTCTGAAAGGTTATTTCGGCCATACGCTGGGTGCAGCCGGTGTGCTGGAGACGGTTCTGACGATGTATGCCCTGGAGCGGGGTGTCGTCATCGGGACAGCCGGTTTTGAGGAACTGGGCGTATCAGAGCACATCGAGGTGTCGGCACAGCATCAGGCTTCGGATAAACACTGTTTCATCAAGATGCTCTCTGGCTTCGGCGGCTGCAATGCAGCGCTGCTGGTTGGAGATTTTCGGGGGTGCGGGGGTACGAGGGCGCGGGGGCGCGAGAATAGTTTAAGGGCAGAGTGTAATCTCGCGCCCCTGCGCCCCCGTACCCCCGAAAATGTCACCCATCGGGTAGTAATCACACCAACAGGTGTCACAGTGGATGGTGAGCAGATGGAATGCCAGTCCACAGGGAAGGGCCTGCTGACAGAACTCTATAAGAAAACGGTAGGTGACTATCCCCGCTACTATAAGATGGATATGCTATGTCGGCTTGGGTTCATCGCCTCCGAACTGCTGATCAGGCAGGAGGGCATGGATGTACGGGGGAGCGAAGTTGCGGGGGCGCGGGGGAGCGAGAATAGTTCAGAATGGCAGAATCAGCCGCAGGTCATTTCTCGCCCCTCCGTACCCCCGTACCCCCGCACCCCCGAAATCAGCCGCCCCTCCCGTGCCGTCGTGCTCTTCAACCACTCCTCGTCGATACATGCCGATGAGGCCTATCAGGAGTCGATAAGTGATGTGGAGAACTACTATCCCAGTCCGGCCTTGTTCGTCTATACCCTGCCCAGCATCGTGACGGGCGAGATAGCCATCCGTAACGGCTATCATGGCGAGACATCGTTCTATATTCTGCCGCAGCGCGACGCAGCCCTGATGGCGCAGATACAGCAGGCCACACTGCAGGACGCGACTGTCGACAGCATGATCACAGGCTGGCTGGACTATGAGGACGAGACGCACTTTGAAGCCGAACTGTATATAATGCATAATGCATAATTAAGAGTTAAGATTTGAGAAAAAAAGAGAGGCGGCAGCAAATTCTTCATTCTTCATTCTTCATTTTTCATTAAATTTCGTAATTTTGCACCGCTAAACATTTAGAATATGGAATCAAAACTGGTTATTTATAATACGCTGACGCGGCAGAAGGAGCGGTTTGAGCCTCTGCACGCACCGAATGTAGGCATGTATGTGTGTGGTCCGACGGTCTATGGCGACCCCCATCTGGGGCATGCCCGTCCCGCTATCACCTTCGACGTGGTGTTCCGCTATCTGAAACATCTGGGATATAAAGTAAGGTACGTGCGTAACATCACCGACGTAGGCCATCTGGAGCACGATGCCGACGAGGGTGAGGACAAGATTGCCAAGAAGGCACGGCTGGAACAGTTGGAGCCGATGGAGATTGCCCAGTACTACACCAACCGCTACCATCAGGCGATGGACGCGATGAATGTGCTGCGCCCCTCGATCGAGCCCCATGCCACAGGCCACATCATCGAGCAGCAGCAACTGGTACAGCAAATCCTGGACCGTGGCTTCGCCTATGAGTCGAACGGGAGTATCTATTTCGACATCGAAGCCTATAATAAGAAGTATAAGTACGGCATCCTTTCCGGTCGCTCATTGGAGAATATCAAGGATGCCAGCCGTGAACTCGACGGGGTGGGCGAGAAGCGCCATCAGGCCGACTTCGCCCTGTGGAAGAAGGCGCAGCCCGAGCATATCATGCGATGGCCAAGTCCCTGGAGCGACGGTTTCCCAGGCTGGCACTGTGAGTGTACGGCGATGGGACGTAAGTATCTGGGCGAGGAGTTCGATATCCACGGTGGTGGGATGGACCTCGTGTTCCCCCACCATGAGTGTGAGATAGCCCAGGCCGTCGGCTCGATGGGGCATCAGGCCGTGAAGTACTGGATGCACAACAACATGATCACCATCAACGGTCAGAAGATGGGTAAGTCGCTTGGTAACTTTATTACCCTGGAGCAGTTCTTCACGGGCAACCACGAGAAGTTGGAGAAGGCCTACTCGCCGATGACCATCCGCTTCTTCATCCTCTCCGCCCACTATCGCGGCACGGTGGACTTCTCAAACGAGGCCCTGCTGGCTGCGGAGAAGGGACTGGAGAAACTGCTGAACGCCATCGCCGATCTCGACCGGATTAACCCCACCCCAACCCCTCCCCTAAAAGGGGCGGGGAATGCTAATGGGTGCGACTCCCTAAAAGGGGCGGGGAATGCTAATGGGTGCGACCCCGAGACGGAGCGCATCGTCAAAGCCCTCCGTCAGAAGTGCTACGACGCGATGAACGACGACTTCGCCACGCCGCAGGTAATCAGCCATCTGTTTGAGGCCGCGACGGTGGTGAACAGACTCATCGACCATAAGGCCACCATCTGTGCCGACTGTCTGAAGGAACTCAAGGAGACGATGCGCCTCTTCGCCTTCGACATACTTGGTTTGACTGCCGCTCAGGCAGCGGGCACTAACGAGGCCCGTGAGGAAGCCTTCGGCAAGGTGGTCGACATGGTGCTTGAACTCCGCGCGAAGGCCAAGGCCGACAAGGACTGGGCCACCAGCGACAAGATACGTGACGAACTCGCCGCTGCCGGTTTCGAGGTGAAGGACACTAAGGACGGTGTCACCTGGAAACTGAACAAGTGATCTGGAATCGCGATGCGACGGGGTCCTCTTCTGGTGATTCTGCTTCTGCTGTCCCTCCTGGCTTTTGGTCAGGCGGGGCAGTTCATTCCGTCGGAGCGCTTCTCCAGCGGACTTATCAATGACATCTGCCAGGACAAATACGGTTACATCTGGATAGCGACGGAAAACGGGCTGAACAAGTTCGACGGCTATCGCTTTACGACCTATCTTTCACACCCCGATGACACGACGACGCTGAAAAGCAACATCGTGACCAGCCTCTATTGCGACAGGAAAGGGCAGTTGTGGGTGGGCTGCCGCCTGGGGCTCTCGCGCTACAACTACGCCACCGACCGTTTCGAGCATTGCGTCTTCCCCTCGTCAGCCTCCCCGCGTGTGAACCCTATCCTGGAGCGGAAGAATGGCGAGTTCCTGGTGGGCACATCAGGCCGGGGGCTCTATGTGCTCTCGGGCGATATTCCCTCCGCTGACGCTTCGCCTACCCGTAGCCTTTTGCTGGAGAAGGTGCCCGACGGCTATACCTCAGCGTCTGGCAACTGGTATTTCAACCAGATGATAGAGGATAGCAAGGGCCGCTTTTGGAAGTGCGGCTATGGCGAGGAGGTGACGATGCGCGATGCGGCAGGCGTACACCAGTTCTTTATCCGGCAGGGCATTGTGGTGAGGATGGTGGAGTCGGAAGGCGACATCCTGGTGATCTGCCAGCACGGCATCTGCCGCTATTTTGGCGGGCAGATGGCTGACGCCGGCATCGACCTGTCGGCACTTGGCAGTGATGATGTCGTCATCAGCAGTGCGTTCCAGAGCAGCAGTGGACATATATATATAGGTACGCGAGGCGACGGCCTCTTCGTGCTGGAGAAGGGCAGCCGACGGCTGGAGCGGGTGGAGTGCAGCCTGAACGGCATGGACCTGAACACGGCGAAGATCTGGTGCATCCGCGAGGACAGTCACGGCAATCTCTGGCTCGGGTGTCAGTCGAAAGGGCTGGTGATGATTCCCCGTGTCCAGCCGCAGTTCTCGTCGTGGAGTTTCTCTTCGCAAGGCTATCGCATCAGTTCCACGGTGACCTCGGTCTGTGAAGGCGATCAGGGTGTCGTCTGGGCCGTCGTCCAGGGCAGTGGCGTCTATGGTTTCAACAAGAGCGGCCATATCGTGGCCCATCCGGCTTCGCCCCCGTCGTCGGAGTTTATGTATCGCGACAAGAAGGGTCGCTACTGGATAGGCAACAACGAAGCCCTGTATGCCTACGACCCGCTGACGGGCCACTCGCAGCGCCAGGTGTCGTTTGTCTGTGAGAAACTGAATGATATGACCGACTCGGGCGACGGCCTCCTGTTCATCTCCACCTATTCTCGCGGTTTCAGCGTCTATAATCCGGCAGACCATTCGTTCAGGAATTATCTCTCGACCCAGACTGACCCCGTGAAAGGCCAACTCCACAACAACTGGATCCTGGCGATGATGCCCGACAGCAAAGGGCGCATCTGGATGGCCACGTCGGCGGGTGTCTCGTGCTACGACCCCCAGCGCGACAATTTCCGGCCGTATGGCTGGGATTTCCTGCTCAACGAAAAGATGTGCTATTCGCTCTGCGAGATGCGCAACGGCAACATCCTGATAGGTACGGATCAGGGCCTCTTCGAGTATCATCCGGGCGACCGGGAGGCGGTGCGCTTCCCCTACGGTGACGCCCTGGCCACGAAGATGGTCGGCTATATCGTGGAAGCCAATGACGGCAACATCTGGTGCGCTACCTCCATGGGCATCTGGCAGTTCGACCACCGTAGGAAACAGTTTGTGGGACACGTGAATGGCAATGGCCTGACGACCAGGGAATACGTGAACGGCGTGGGTATGCACAGCGACAACGACATGGTCTATTTTGCCAACAACGACGGGCTGACGGTGTTCGACGCATCCAAGGTGACGGGTAGCCATAAAGACCTGCCGCCTGTCAGACTGACAGGCTTCTTCATAGCCGGCAGTCCGGTCAGCGCGCTGACGGAGTCGGACGGCAGACAGGTGGCCGAGGGCCCTGTCATTGAGACAGATGACTATCAGGTGTCGTATCTCGACAACAGCATCACCCTGGAGTTCTCACTGCTCGACTTCGTGAGTCCCCACAACATCATCTATGAATACCGCATCAATGGGGCGAAGTGGCAGCAGACACCCGAGAGCCAGAACAGCATCTCGCTGAGCCATCTGCAGCCCGGCACCTACGATATAGAGGTGAGGGCCCTGTCAGCGGGTGTCAGTTCAGCCGTGAAGACCATCACCGTCCGTGTGTTGCCGCCCTGGTATCGCTCAGGTTGGGCATACAGCATCTATCTGCTGGTGGCCCTCAGTATCATCGGCGTGGTACTGCTGTTGCTGAAGCGCAGTGCCCGTCAGCACATGGACGAGGAGAAAATGAAGTTCCTCATCAATGCCACCCACGACATCCGTTCGCCGCTGACTCTCATCATGGGGCCGCTGTCCAAACTGAAAGCACTCGTCGGTGAGGGCGAGGGCAAGGGTTATGTGGAGACCATCGACCGCAATGCCCAGCGACTGATGCTGCTCGTCAACCAGATACTCGACGAGCGTCGCATCGACAAGAACCAGATGCAGTTGCACTGCCGGGAGACGAATATGGTGGATTTCATCAGTGGCATCTGCCGACTCTACCAGTACAATGCCAGCCAGCGCGGCATCACGTTCACCTTCGAGCATGCGAAGAACCATGTGCCGGCATGGATCGACCGGATCAATTTCGACAAAGTCATCTCCAACCTGCTCTCGAATGCCTTCAAATACACTTTCGACGGCGGCGAGGTGAAGGTCATACTCTGTGAGACGGAGAAAGATGTGGAGATACAGGTGGTGGACAATGGTGTCGGCATCCGTGAGGAGGATACGGAGCGCCTGTTCGACCGCTTCTATCAGGGACGCAACTCCGACGACCTGGGGACGCTGGGGACGGGCATCGGCCTGAACCTCTGCCGCAGCATCACCCAGTTGCACAAGGGGCAGATCAAGGCCCAGAACCGCAAAGACGGCGTGCGGGGCGCCTGCTTCACCGTGACCATCCCCAGAGGCAACGCACATCTGAAGCCGGAACAGATCATCACTGAGACGCCAGCCAAGGTGGTGCTCTCGGCAGGAACCGCCGCCAGACAGCCGTCCCGCAAGTTCCGTATCCTCATCGTTGATGATGACAGGGAGATAGCCGACTACATCATCAATGAACTGGGAAGCCATTACCGCTTCGACCATTGCCCGAACGGCAAGGAGGGCCTGAAAGCCCTGCTGACGGAGGCATACGACCTGGTCATCAGCGATGTGATGATGCCGGAGATGGACGGTATCACGATGCTCAGACGTATCAAAGACCATCCGCAGATCTCGCAGACACCAGTGATCATGCTGACTTCCAAGGCCGAGGTGGAGTATAAACTGGAGGGGCTGAAGTCTGGGGGCTGATGCCTATATCGCCAAGCCCTTCAGCATGGAGGAACTGCATATCCAGATAGACAATCTCATCGACAACGTGCGCCGGCTGCGCGGGAAGTTCAGCGGGGCTGTTGACCAGCAGGAGCGCGTGGAGAATATCGAGGTGAAGGGGAATGACGATGCCCTGATGGAGCGGGTGATGCGCTCTGTGAATGCCAATATGTCGGACCCGGCCTACAATGTCGATGCCCTGGCTGGTGACGTTGGCATCAGCCGTGCCCAGTTGCACCGCCGAATGAAGGAGATAACCGGCATCTCTGTGGGCAAGTTCCTCCGTAACCTTCGGATGGAGCAGGCGGCCCGTCTGCTGAAGGAGGGGAAGGTGAATGTATCGCAGGTTGCCGACAAGGTGGGTTATGTGGATCAGGCGCACTTCTCAACAGCGTTTAAGTCGCATTTCGGCATGTCGCCCACCGAATATGCTGAGGGGCATAAGAGTTAAGACTACGAACTTTACGAATTAAAAGTTAAGTATTGATAATTGTGCATTGTGCATTATTGAAGGTGTATCGGCATTTTGTCCATTTGTAACAAAATGCCGTTTTTTCGTGGTTTTGAACGGTTTTCGCATGTCTGTGCAACAAAATTCTTGCAACAAAATCGAAAAGGCACCGTAACTTTGCAGCAGATTTTGAAATCTATAACTAACAAAAATCGTATGGAAAAGAAAAAAGTATTGAAACGGATCCTGATGATGCTCATCGCCCTGATGGCATGCCCTGCCATGCTGTCGGCTCAGAGTGTCGTCAAAGGTAATGTGAAGGACGATGCGGGTGAACCCGTCATCGGTGCTACGGTGAGGGAAGTCGGAACCCAGAACGCGGCGGTGACCGACTTCGACGGTAACTTCGAACTGAGGAACGTGACGAAGGATGCCGTCAGTGTCTCTTATGTAGGGTATCTGTCGCAGACGGTACAGACGAAGGGCAAGAACTTTGTCGAGGTGACGCTGCAGGCAGACCAGAAACTGCTCGACGAAGTGGTGGTTGTGGGTTATGGTACGATGCGCAAGAGCGATGTGACAGGTGCTGTCAGCCGTGCCAACATCCAGGCCTTCGAGAAGAGTGCGAACACCAACCTGATGCAGTCGCTGCAGGGTACGGTGCCGGGACTTAACGTCGGTCAGGCAACATCGGCAGGCGGCACGCCCGAACTCTCCATCCGTGGCGCCAACACCATCTCAGGAAATACCAGTGTCCTTATCATTCTTGACGGTATCATCTATACAGGGAGCCTGTCGAGCATCAACCCCGCTGATATCGAGAGCATCGACGTGCTGAAGGATGCCTCTTCGACGGCCGTCTATGGTGCGCAGGCCGCCAACGGTGTGCTGCTGATCACATCGAAGAAGGGGGCCAAGGGCAAGGCAAAGGTGAACTTCTCCAGCAGTTACAGCATCCAGACGCCTACCCATAAACTCCACACGATGAATCGTGACGAGATGCTCAACTTCGACAATGAGTGTCTCTGGCAGTACTCCAAGACTGAGGCCTCCGGCTATACACAGCAGGACCCCAGTTTCAAACTCTCTGAGCGCATGCCTGACGCATGGATGACTGACGACCAGGGCAATATCATCCCCGGCGACTACAACTGGTGGGACGACTTCGTGCGCAACGGATCTATCTGGGAGACCAAACTGAACATCTCCGGTGGCAGCGACGCCATGTCATACCTTATCTCTGTGGGCAACACCCAGCAGAAGAACTATATCCTCAACGATGACTACAAGCGTAACTCTGTCCGCGTGAATCTGGACATCCAGCCCGTGAAGTGGCTGAAGGCCGGTATTCAGGCTTTCGGATCATTTGAGAACCGTGACGGCGCGTCACCCTACCTCCCGTTCCTCGTGGAGTGCAGCCCGCTCACGAAACCCTACGACGAGAATGGCGACATGATCCACTATCCTGCTCACGATGCGCGTGAGAACCCCTATCATAATACGCTGGTCGACGACTATGACCGCACCAACTCGTTCTTTGCCAATATCTATGGTGAGGTGCACTTCCCCCTGAAGGGCCTGACCTATCGTCTGAACTTCGGTAACAACTACCGCATCGGCGAGCATCACTATGCCAGCGAGTTTGCCGAGAACAGCAACGGCTCGGCCTATAAGCACCATACAACCTATTATGACTATACGCTTGATAACATCCTGAACTATGCCAACGACTTCGGCAAGCACAGCGTGGGCGCAACGCTCGTCTATGGTGCCTCACGCCGTAAGAACATGTACACTGCCGCTGATGCCAAACTCTTCCCGCGCATGACCTTGGGTTACAACTCGCTGGAACTGGCTTCTACGCAGACCACCAATTCGGATGCTTGGCTGGAGACGCTGCTCTACCAGATGGCCCGTGTGAACTATGCTTACGACGGCCGCTATCTGGTGACTGCCACCGTGCGTCGTGATGGATTCTCCGGATTCTCATCCAACAACAAGTCGGCTGTGTTCCCGTCAGTGGCTCTTGGCTGGGTCATCACCAACGAGAAGTGGTTTAACGTGCCTCAGTTGGACTATCTGAAACTGCGTGCAGGCTGGGGTTCAAGCGGTAATCAGACATCCCGCTATTCTTCAATGGCCCGTGTCAACTCCTCCATCGGCTATATCTTCGGCGACGGCGTCTCGGGATCCATGCGTCAGGAACTTGCCTCGCTGGCAAACAATGACCTGAAATGGGAAAGGACTTCCGGATTCAACTTCGGTCTTGACTTCGCCCTGTTCAACAGCCGCCTCACAGGTAACATCGAGTTCTACACCACCAAGACCAAGGATCTGCTCTATGACGTGGCCATCCCTTCAATCACTGGTTTCACCTCTATCCGCTCTAATGTCGGTGAGATTGGGAATAAGGGTCTTGAGATCACCCTCAACAGTCGCAATATCGTGACCAAGGAGTTTGAGTGGTCGTCGATGTTCAACTTCTCGACCAATAGCAATAAGATCAACAGTCTTGCCGGACTTGATACCGACGGCGACGGCAAGGAGGATGACCTCACTTCCTCTTCACTCTTCATCGGCGAGCCTCTGTCGGCCATCTACGACTATACCATCGACGGCATCTGGCAGGTAGGCGACAACATTCCCGAGGGCTACCATCCCGGCAACTATCGCATTGTGGATATCAATGAGGATGGCAAGATCGACGAGAACGACCGCAGCATCATCGGTAAGGCCGACCCGTCAGTACGCATGGGCTTGCTCAACACGATGAAGTTCAAGGGCTTCACCCTCAGTTTCTTCCTCAATGCCGTACTGGGCGGCAGCAAGAGTTATCTGGGCAAGAACTCATACGCTGAGTTGGTCAACGACAACACGCTGCGTCACAACCGCTATACAGAGCAGGTGGAGAAATTCTGGACACCAAGCAATCCTGGCGGCATCTACGCCCTCTACAATGCCAACCCCGCCATCAATCCGTATCGTTACCAGAACCGTTCGTTCTTGCGCCTGCAGGACATCACGCTCTCCTACGACCTGCCGAAGAAGTGGATGCACGCCATCCGTATCGAAGGCATCAACCTGTACGTCAGTTGCAAGAACCTGCTGACCATCACAGGCTGGAACGGCTGGGATCCGGAGCCTCAGAAGTCATATTCCGACATCAATGGCCAGACCCGCTATACTGGAAGTTGCTACGAGAACGATCCAGTGATGAAGAGCGTGACATTTGGTTTCAATATCAATCTTTAATTGCCATTACACATGAAAAAGATAATTTTATTCACCGTTTTATCAGCCTTGGCGCTGACAGGATGCAACGAGGACAAGTTCCTTGAGGAGAAGGCTCTCGACTTCAATTCGGCATCCAACTCATACAACACGAAGGCAGACTTCGATGCCGCAGTCACCGAACTCTACTTCCTGACCCGTGAGGAGTTCTATACTACTTACGACCGTACGACAGACCTCTCTAAGGTGGCCGACATGTGGATCACCGCCGACCCCCTGCAGTCGAATGTCACTGCCGACTTCTCTCCCTCAGGCGCTATCGCCAAGTTCTACTGGGACGAGAACTATAAACTGATTGCTCAGGCCAACACAGTCATCAGCCGTCTGGCAAGTGCCACCGGCCTGACGGATGAGCAGAAAAGGGAGTTTGAGGCAAAGGGCCGTTTCTTCCGTGCCCTGGGCTACCGCACGCTGGTCTTGCTCTATGGCGATGTGCCCCTGCAGACAGAGGAGGTGACCACGCCGAAGACGGACTACACACGCGAGTCGAAAGATAAGGTCTGGGCACAGGTGATAGAGGACCTGGAGTTTGCTGTCGCCAATCTGCCTGAGATCAATGCCGTGCGCGATGGCGAGATCAGCAAGCCTGCCGCCAACATGCTGCTGTCGGAGGTCTATCTGGCCACAGGTGCCAACGACAAGGCCGCCAGTGCCGCCAGTGCCGTCATCAACAACCCGAATCTGGCCCTGATGACGCAGCGCTTCGGCTCGCAGGCGAAGGAGGACGGCGACGTGTTCTACGACCTGTTCCGTCCGAACAACCAGAACCGCGCCTCCGGCAATACCGAGGGCATTTGGGTCATCCAGTTCGAGACCAATGTCGAGGGCGGTGGCAACAACACAAGCCATTTCTTCTGGAATCCCGGAAGTTTCTGGGGCGAGCGCTTCTTTGCCCCTCAGGTGGACAAGTTCCAGATCATTGCTCCTAACGGCACCAACATCCAGTTGTTCAACTGGCCTATCGGCGACATGACAGGCGGACGCGGCATCGGCACACACTATGCAGTGGATCATCTCTACAGAGGCATCTGGGAGGACGACTTTGATGACATGCGCAACTCTGAGTACAACTGGCCCCGCCGCTTCAAGATTCATCGCCCTGACGCCATGAAGGACTTCCCCGAATTGGCTGCGGCCCTCGCCGACGGCTACTTCGACCTCGAGAATCCCCGTCTGCCCGAAGGCTACTCGATGACCACCGGCTTCAATGGCGGTGTGGCTGCGACGACACAGTTGCCCAACCGCTTCATGTGCGGCTACTCTACGAAGATGACGACACCTTTCCACCATCCCGATGCCCAGTATCAGAACAAGGCGACCTACCAACTTGCCGGAACGGGAGGCAAGACCTACGCAGACCAGTACTTCTTCCGTCTGGCAGAGGCTTATCTGCTGCGTGCGGAGGCATACGTCAAGCAGAACAAGAATGCCGAGGCCGCTGCCGACATCAATGTGCTTCGTACCCGTGCGCATGGCAAGCCTGTCACCGCCGACCAGATGAACATCGACTTCATCCTCGACGAGCGTCTCCGCGAACTCGTCTGTGAGGAGAAACGTCGTCTGACCCTGGCCCGTACAGGCAAACTCGCTGAGCGCATCAAGAAGTACAATCCCTACTTCAGCGCACAGTACAGTGCCGACAAGAAGGACTATGATGCTCACTTCGACTTGTTCCCGATACCCCTGTCGGCCATTCAGGCCAACAAGGACGGCGTCCTGCAGCAGAACCCTGGCTATTGATTATTTGGTTAGTTAAATATGATAGTTAGTTTAGAATTGTGGTCAAGAAAGCCTGGACTTGAGAAAGTCTGGGCTTTTTTCACCCTGCTGTTGCTGCTGTTCTCCCCGCTCTGCGGGCAGGGCCGGAATTTCAAGGTTCGCAGCGCGGCCGTCATCTATGATGAGGCAGAGCCCCGTCAGGTGGTGCGAGCCGTCGCCGACCTGCGTCATGACATCGCTCTGGTGACAGGTCCTGGCAGCGGGTCCGACAGTAAGATCGTTGTCGGCACCTACGGCAGGAGCCGGCTCCTCTCCGACCTGATAGCCGAAGGCCGTCTGAAGGCGTCCGACCTGCAGGGGCGCTGGGAGAATTATGTCATCACCGTCACCGATGAGCCACAGCCTCGGCTGGTGATAGCAGGCAGCGACATGCGCGGCACAATCTATGGCATCTACGACGTGTCGCAGCGTCTTGGCGTCTCGCCTTGGTACTGGTGGGCCGACGTGCCCGTGAGGCACAATCCGGATGCCTCCGTCGACTGTGACTATTATGTGTCGGGAGAGCCGGCAGTGAAGTATAGGGGCATATTCATCAACGACGAGGACTGGGGACTGAAACCCTGGGCAGCGTCCAACTTTGAGCGCGACCTGGGCGACATCGGTCCGAAGACCTACGCCAAGGTCTGTGAACTGCTGCTTCGCTTGAAGGCCAACATGCTTGCCCCTGCCATGCACGCCTGTACAGGAGCCTTCTACAGTCATCAGCAGAGCAAGATGGTGGCCGACTCTTTCGGTATCATCATCACCACCTCACACTGCGAGCCGCTGCTGCTGAACAATGCCGCCTCGACGGAATGGGACGAGGCGCGCGACGGCGAGTGGAACTACAAGACGAACCGCGAGACCATCCTCAGGAAGTGGGACGACCGTCTGGCAGAGGCCTCCCGCTA
>Ga0247610_10003405_pt1 | contig 17511 bp, 10 predicted proteins | sample 174DNAGHGhighgp2_FD_193483 | JGI IMG/M metagenome (GOLD analysis project Ga0247610, IMG submission 193483) | Sheep rumen microbial communities from Palmerston North, Manawatu-Wanganui, New Zealand - 1742 DNA GHGhigh gp2 | ecosystem: Host-associated > Mammals > Digestive system > Stomach > Rumen... | reverse complement strand
GAATACGATGCCCTTGCTACAATCAATGTAACGATAGCCGCCGATTATCTCCTGCAATTCGTCGTTCCAAACAATCAACTGTTTGTAAGGATTTTCCCAGAGGTCGGCTTCGTCGATGTCAACAGACTTGCCCGTGCCGCCGCCCGCCTCGCGAAACGACAATTCCCTCAACCGCCCAATCTCCTGCATAGTGTTGGGTGCGTTGTGGGCGTCGCAAACAAAGATGCGGTTGCCGCCAAAATTGGAATTGCGAACAAACTTATCGTCTGTCAATTCCGCGATTATCTTTTTCCTTTCAATAGGTGCAATTATATTTTCCATCTATGAAATAGATTAACCTTGTTGTTTCAAACTATATGTCAATTCCCTGACTCTCAACGTCCTCTCCGCCGGAGTTTTGAAGGCTGCGAGTTCGTCGGGCATTATCGGCTTGCCAAAATACAATCCAATCGGCTTGCCACTGTACTTGAACACCTCCGACGGCAAGAGAATAAGTTCGTAATTGAACTTGATGCCGATGCGTTTGCGCCAATTAGCCACCGAATAGAAAAACCGAGTGTTTTGCGCATCCACATACACCGGCACTATCGGCAATTGCTTGTGGTACGCCTTCTCGATAAAATTCTTTTTCCACGGCAAATCCTGTACCACACCGTCAATGCGTCGGCTCACCAATCCCGCCGGAAAGAGGCAGATATTTTCGTCGTTTTCATACAAAGCATCAATGTTGCGCACAATGTCGGGTGTATTGTGTCCATAGACGTTGACGCCACAAAAAACACTTTTCAACGGGTCGAGATTGAGCAAAAGCTCGTTGACGATGGCCTTGGTGCGTCCAAAATGCTTGTTGATCATCGAGATGACCGCCAGCCCGTCCAACGCGCCGAGCGGATGATTGGCGACGAATACTTTTTTGCCCTGACAATCAACATTTTCGAGGCCATAGCAATTGGTCTCTATCTTCATGTCGTCGAATATGGCGTCTATAAAGTCAACGCCATCGTAATGCCCATACAACGACAGCAGGCGGTTGATTTGGTCCTGACGGACAATCTTCTCCAGCCGCCTAATGGCAAACCTCGGCAGTTTTTTGTACAGCGCGGGGTTCTTGGTCTTGATGATATTCTCAATATCAATGAGAGTTGCCTTGCGTTCTTCCATTGGTGCTAATTAACAACAGCGCAAAGGTACAATAAAATAAAGAAATAAGAAAATTAATTTTGATTATGGGAACATCGGATATTTTTTTTCATTTTTTTTGCGTCAATCCCAAAAATGTTCGTACCTTTACCCCTCGAAATTTTCCCTCGAATATCAATTATATGGCCAAGAAAAAGAAAGATACTACACTGGGATTGTATGACAAGCCGAAATCTGAGCAAGAACTTCGTTTAGAGAATGTTAAGGAACTTTACAATTTTCTTTTTGAAGCGTGCAATATTATCAGGGGACCGGTAAGTCAAGACAATTTCAAGGATTATATCACACCTATATTATATTACAAACGCATCTCTGACGTCTATGAAGAAGAGCGGCAATATGCCCTCTCAGAGAGCGGCGGCGACGAGGAATACGCCAGCCTGCCAGAGCAACATAGGTTTGTGATACCCGACGACTGCCAATGGGAAGAAGTGCGCAAACGCACCGAAAACCTCGGAGCCGCGCTTGTGGGCGCCATGCGTGGTATCGAACTCGCCAACCCCGACACGCTCTACGGCGTGCTAAGTATGTTTGGCTCGCAAAAATGGATGGACAAAAGAAACCTTTCTGACTCAAAAATCCGCGACCTTATTGAACACCTCAGCAAGAAAAACTTAGGCAACCTGCAATATCCGTCGGATTTGATGGGCGACGCCTACGAAATACTTTTGAAAAAATTTGCCGACGATTCCAAAGCCCAGGCAGGCGAGTTTTACACGCCGCGTCCCGTGGTGCAGTTGCTTGTGAGAATCCTCGACCCGAAACCAGGAGAATCTGTCTATGACCCGGCTTGTGGCAGCGGCGGCATGCTCATCGAAGCCGTCCGACACATGAATTACAGCAACCTTTGTTGCGGCAGCATTTTCGGACAAGAAAAAAACGTAATCAACTCAGCCATAGCAAAAATGAACCTCTTTTTGCATGGCGCGAGCGATTTCAACATAATGCAGGGCGACACATTGCGCAGCCCAAAAATTTTGCAAAACGGCGAAATCGCCAAGTTTGACTGCGTAATTGCCAACCCGCCGTTTTCATTAGACAAATGGGGCGCATTAGAATGGGCGTCCGACAAATACGGGCGCAACATCTGGGGCACTCCAAGCGATTCGTGCGGCGACTACGCATGGATTCAGCACATGATAAAATCCATGAAACCCGGCACGGGCAGAATGGCGGTAGTGATGCCGCAAGGAATTCTATTCCGAGGCGGTGAGGAAGGGAGAATCCGTGAAAAACTCGTAAAAAGCGACATGCTCGAAGCCGTTGTTACTTTGGGCGACAAACTTTTTTACGGCACGGGGCTCTCGCCTTGTTTCTTGATTATACGAAGAATGAAAACCGCCGGGCACAGCGCAAGAGTGCTGATGATCGACGGCACAAAAATCCTCACTCCGCAACGCGCTCAAAATATCCTCTCCGACAACGACGTTGACCGTTTCTACGAGTTATACACCCAATATCAAGACGTGGAGGATTATGCAAAAGTGGTAACACTCGACGAAATTGCCTCAAAAGGCTACGACCTTTCTCCTAACAAATACGTGCAGTACCACCGCGAAGCCCAACGACCTTACGACGAAGTGCTCGCCGATTTCAAGGCGGCATACGAAGAAGTGAAACTTCGTGAATCTCAATTTATTAACCTCATAACAGCCTAACACCGATGGAAGATAAAAAAACAAAAAAAGCAAAACAATTCCGTTCCATCGACGACCCAATCTCGCTCGACGAACTAAAAGAATTTCTCTGGGGCGCGGCTACAAGGCTGCGAGGGCAGATAGACGCCGCCGGATACAAAGAATACATCTTTCCTCTATTGTTTTTCAAACGCATCAGCGACGTTTACGACGAACAGTTTGCCGGATTTGCTGCCGAAGGCGGCGAAGAATATGCAAAGATGCAAGCCGACGACCTTGCAATACGCATACCCGACGGCGCACACTGGGACAACGTGCGCGAAGCCACCGAAGATGTTGGCAGAAGGCTCGTGGAGGCTTTTGTTGCCATAGAACAAGCCAACCCGGGCGAAGTGGCTGACGGTCGTATTATCGGAGGGCTGGAAAGTATCTTTGGACCAAAAGACGGATGGCTCAACAAAGCCAAAATGCCCGACTATATAATCACGAATCTCATTGAATATTTTTCGCTATACACGCTCAATCTGAAAACCTGCCCTGCCGACGAGATGGGACAGGCTTACGAATACCTCATTGGTAAATTTGCCGACGACGCGGGTAATACGGCGCAAGAATTTTATACCAACCGCACCGTTGTAACACTCATGGCAGAGATTCTGCAACCCAAGCCCAACGAAACTATCTACGACCCTACATGTGGCTCGGGAGGTATGTTGATTAAATGTCTCAATTACCTGAAAGACAAAAATTTGCCGTGGCAAGGTGTAAAAGTTTTTGGACAAGAAATCAATGCAATTTCGGCATCAATAGCACGAATGAATCTTTACCTCAACGGCGTAGAAGATTTTAGCATAGTGCGCAAAGATACGCTTTTGTATCCGGCGTATGTGGACGGCAGCCAACTTAGAAAATTTGACATTGTGCTGGCAAATCCGCCGTATTCCATCAAAAATTGGAATCGCGAAGCATTTGAGCACGACAAATGGGGCAGAAACTTTTTGGGCACGCCGCCACAAGGTCGTGCCGATTATGCTTTTATACAACATATCATTGCATCCATGGACGACAAAACTGGACGTTGCGCAATTCTTTTGCCGCACGGAGTGTTGTTTAGAAGCGAAGAAAGTTCTATAAGGGAAAATCTTGTAAAATCTGACAAGGTAGAAGCCATTATAGGGTTAGGCGCAAATTTATTTTACAACGCACCTATGGAAGCGTGTATATTAATTTGTAACAATCATAAAGCAGAAAGCAACAAAAACAAAATAATTTTTATCAATGCTTCAAAGGAAGTAACACGCAAAAATGCAGAAAGTTATCTTGAACCAAGTCAGATTGAAAAAATAATTTCTGCATATCTTTCAACTCAGGACATATCCAATTTTAAACGTCTTGTTGGATTCGACGAAATAGCAAAAAACAATTTTGATTTAAGCATACAAAAATATGTTTTTATTAATGAAATTGTTACCGAGAATATCAATACAGCAGATGCACTTGAAAATTGGAAAGAATTACATCAATGTACAATTAACGAGTACGACACATTGCTAAAAATGATATAAAATGGAATACAAGTTTGAAGACATAGCATATAATAGTATCGCCAAAAAGAAGCCGGAAGAAAGCGATAAAAATTGCTACATCGGATTAGAACATCTCGACAGTGATTGTTTGGATATAACCCGATGGGGTGCTGAAACTGCGCCCACCGGTGAAAAATTGATAATGAAAAAAGGCGATGTGCTTTTCGGCAAACGACGCGCTTACCAACGCAAGGTTGGTATTGCTCCTTTTGATGGCATTTTTTCTGCACACGGAATGGTTTTGCGCCCGAAAGAAAATGTTATCGACAAAGACTATTTTCCGTTTTTCATTAGTTCTGATATGTTTATGGAACGAGCAGTGCGTATTTCTGTTGGAGGTCTTTCTCCAACCATAAACTGGAAAGATTTGAAAATACAGGAATTCACCCTTCCACCGCTCCCCGAACAAAAAGCCCTTGCCGAAAAACTTTGGGCGGCGTATCGTTTGAAAGAGGCATATAAAAAACTTCTTGCCGCTACCGACGAAATGGTGAAGGCTAAGTTTGTGGAGATGATAGGAGACCTTTCTACAAATCCCAAAGGATGGACAATAAAAACACTTCCCGAAATAAGTTCATATTCAATCGGTCTAACATACAAACCTGAACACATTGCAGATGATGGTACTATCGTGCTTCGTTCAGGCAATATTCAAAATTCTAAACTTGACTTAACAGATGTTGTTCGTGTAAAGTGTTCTATAAAAGACTCCTTATTTGTTAAGGAAAATGATATTTTGATGTGTAGCCGTAATGGTAGTTCTGATTTGGTTGGGAAAGTCGCCCAAATTACCGAAGTAAAAGAACCAATGACTTATGGTGCTTTTATGACAACAATTCGTTCGACTTATTCTGATTTTTTGTTTTTATTTTTTCAAAGTGATAATTTCAGAGAACAAATATCAACGGGGAAATCGTCTACAATGAATCAAATAACACAATATATGTTAGATAAAATTCATTTTCCATTTCCCAATGATGATACAATAAATGCATTGTCACAGATATTGCGACAAGCCGAAAAGTCCAAAACCGCGTTACAAAAATCTATTGAATCGATAGATTTGGTAATAAAGAGTTTGATAAACAAATAAGAATGAAAAGCGATGGAAAAAGTACAAAACATAACAGATTTCAATGATTATCTGAAAACGTTGCTCAACAAGAACGAAAGTTCCGATTTGGAGTTCAAGAGCGCGGCAGGCGGTTTCCCCGGCAACTTCTGGGACACATACTCTGCATTTGCCAATACCAACGGCGGCACCATCGTGCTTGGCGTTCAAGAGAAAAGCGGAAAATTCTATATCGACAACCTCTCTGAGCCGCAAATCGAAAAATACCGCAAGGACTTTTGGAACAATGTCAACAATCCATCCACTGTTAACCGCAATCTTATGCACAACGAAGATGTTGTAGTAGGCAACTACAATGGATTTGCTTTTATGTTGTTTTTTGTTCCCCGCGCCCCACGCGAGATGCGCCCTGTTTATCGAACTACCGACCCTTACAAAGGTACTTTTAAACGCAATTATGAAGGCGACTATAAATGCACTGAGCAAGAAGTGCGTAGAATGTTTGCCGATGCCGACGACGCTCACCCCGCCGACAGCCGTATTTTAAAAAATTACTCACTCAACGACATCGACAAAGAATCTCTCAACCGATACCGTCAACTTTTCAAATTGTCGTCGCCCGACCATCCGTGGCTTTCGCTTGACGATATCGAATTGCTGAGGATGCTTGGAGGCTACCGCAAAGACCGTCAGACCGGCGAGGAAGGGTTCACCGTGGCTGGACTCTTGATGTTTGGTACCACACAATCTATTACCGATGTTGAATGTGCGCCTCATTTTTTCCCCGATTATCAAGAGCATCTTACCGAAAACGAAGACACAAGATGGACCAACCGTATCTGCGCTGATGGCACTTGGGAGGCCAATCTATTCAATTTTTATCAACGTGTGTTGCCAAGATTGCAATCCGCACTGCCAAAACCATTTGTATTAGAAAACAATATTCGCCGTGAAGAAACTTCCGCTCATATTGCAGTAAGAGAGGCATTAATCAACCTTTGTGTACACGCCGATTACACAATCAATGCGTCGCTTGTGGTAAGGTACGAACTTCACCGCTTGATATTCTCCAATCCGGGTACGCTCCTTGTGTCTAAAAGTCAATACTACGAAGGCGGCGAAAGCGTCTGCCGCAACAAGTCGCTTCAAAAAATGTTTTCGATGCTTGGCGTAGCCGAAAAAGCCGGCAGCGGAACCGACAAGATTATGAAAGGTTGGCGCGAATTAAATTGGCAATTGCCACAAATTGAGGAACGCCAACAGCCAGACAAAGTGGTGCTCACAATGCCTATTATGGCAACCTCAGAGACAAATGTTGCAACCTCAGAGGCAAATGTTGCAACCTCAAAGGCAAATGTTGCAACCTCAGAGACTAATATGGCAACCTCAGAGGCAAATATGGCAACCTCAGAGGCGAATATGGCAACCTCAGATAAGACAAAGCGATTATCAAAAGAGGTTGTGACACAAATGATTTTACAGTTAGCGCACAATGCCGGAGAGGTCGGATTCAAGAAATCAGAGGCGTTCAAAGCATTGGAAAAAGTCTTTCCTAACCAAAAAGACAACACGGCAAAACAATATTATTTAAGTCGTATTTTGGGTAAATTACACAAGGATGGACTATTGAAACGTGTTGGCAAAATATGGCGAATAACAGAAGATGGCATTTCAAAAATTCGCACATAATCGCACAAAAACGCACATTTTTGCACAAAAACGCACATTTTTGCACAGGAACGCACATTTTTGCATAAAAACGCACATTTTTACACAAAAACGCACATAATTTGAGTCAAATTAGTAAACATTGATAATTATGGCATACTTTAACGAAGGAAATACAGTGGAGCAGATGCTCGTAAATGCCGCAGGCGACTGCGGTTGGATATACGTAGAGCCTCAGGCAATACCTCGTCAACCCGACGAAGTGTTTGTGTCTCAATGGCTTGTTACTGCATTGATGAAATTCAACGGCATTACAGCCGACCAAGCCGAACAGGTGATTTATCGTTTGCGTGCCGCCTGCACCATCACCAACGACAGCGACGAACTCATCTCCGCCAACGACCGCTTCCGCCGTATGTTGTTTGACGAAAACTCGTATCCATTTGGCGCAGACGGCGAAAACATAAGCATACGTTTTTTTAGCGACAACCCCGACGAAAACCGCTACATAGTAACCAACCAATGGGAATTTCCACGCCATAGCACCGAAGGCGGCAAAAGGCTCGACCTCGTATTCCTTATCAACGGAATCCCAATGGTAATCGGCGAAGCCAAAACACCCGTAAAAGCATCTATAACATGGGCAGACGGCGCCACCGACATCCTTCATTATCAGAAAAGCATACCCGAAATGTTTGTGCCCAACGTGCTTTCATTCGCATCCGAAGGTCGCGAACTCCAATACGGCGGTATATGCTGCCCAATCGACAAATGGGGTCCGTGGTATGCCGACGAAAACCGTCTTCATGGCGACCTCAGCGCAGTAGAACACAATTTCAAAACATTGATTTCGCCTGAGCGCATACTCGACATATATCGCTATTACACAGTATTTTCGGGCACTTCTACCGGTCATAAAATCAAGATTGTATGCCGTTATCAACAGTATCTTGGCGGCGAAGCAATTGTACAACGTGTGCTTGGCACATACCAAGCCGGCAAAGGTCCTCGCAAAGGTCTCATCTGGCATTTCCAAGGCTCTGGCAAATCGTGGCTGATGGTTTTTGCCGCTCAAAAACTCCGCCGCCAACAGGTACTCAAAGCACCCACAGTGTTGATTGTGGACGACCGTATCGACCTCGAAGACCAGATAACAGGCGATTTTACACGCGCCGAAATACCAAACGTGGAAAATATCACCTCAAAAGAGGATTTGAAGACCAAAATTCACCAACGCAAAATCCTTATCACCACGATATTTAAGTTTGGCGACCTCATAGAAGGAGAGATACTCGACACCCGCGACAATATCATACTCCTGATGGACGAAGCGCACCGCACACAAGAAGGCAACCTTGGCACCCAAATGCGTGCAGCATTGCCAAACGCATTCTTTTTTGGTCTTACAGGCACGCCCATCAACAGAAAAGACCACAATACATTCGCATGTTTTGGCAGCGAGGACGACCAATACGGCTACATGTCGAAATACACATTCCAAAACTCCATTGCCGACGGCGCAACTCTCGAACTCAATTTTAAGACTGTGCCTGTGGAGATGCACCTCGACCAGAAAAAACTTCAAGCCGAATTTGACGCCCTCACCGACCAGATAAGCGAGGACGACAAACAGGAACTTGTACGCCATACAAGCGTGGAGGCGTTCTTCACCTCCGACAAGCGCATAAACGACGTTTGCAAATATATTGTGAACCATTTTCGCGAAAATGTAGAGCCTATGGGCATGAAAGCCCAGATAGTGGTTTTCAACCGCGACTGTTGCGTAAAATACAAAAAAGCCATCGACGCCCTTCTCGACACCGACGAGCAAACCGCCGTAGTGATGCACACAACCGGCGACAAGGGCGACAAATTCAAAGAATACAAAATGGACCGCGACACCGAGCGCAAACTCCTCGACAAATTTCGCGACCCGATGTCCCCTCTCAAATTTGTAATTGTAACAAGCAAACTTCTTACCGGCTTTGATGCGCCCATACTTCAATGTATGTATCTCGACAAGCCGATGAAAAACCACACCCTTCTGCAAGCCATTTGCCGCACCAACCGCAAATACAACGAAAACAAGAAATGCGGTTTGATTGTAGATTTTGTAGGCGTGTTTGAAGACGTAGCCAAGAGTCTTGCTTTCGACGAAGAGAGCGTAAAAAGCATCATCAAAAACTTGGAAGAAATCAAATCTTTAATTCCCTCATTCATGCAGGAATGTCTCGATTTCTTCCCTGGAGTCGATCGCACCATAGGCGGCTGGGAGGGCTTGTCGGCGGCTCAGCAATGCTTAAAAGACGATGGTGTAAAAAACAACTTTGCACAGCATTTTGCACGGCTTGCAAAGGCTTGGGAAATCATTATGCCCGACGATTTTCTCACGACTTACACCAACGACTACACATGGATGGCGCAAGTATTTCAGAGTGTGCGTCCCGTAAGCGGAGGCAATTTGATATGGAAAATTCTCGGTGCAAAAACCATCGAAATCATCCACAACAACATTGACACTATCGACATAGGCACACCGCTCGAAGATTTGGTAATAGATGCCGACATCATAGATTCGGTTTTGGAAGACGAGAAGAAACGCGAAAAAAAGATTGTTGAAGTAGAAAAGATGTTGAAAATGCGTCTTGGACTTCACAAAGGCGATCCAAAATTCAAGAAGTTTGCCGAAAAACTTGACGAACTTCGCGAACGTATGATTCAGAGCCTCATTTCAAGCATCGACTTTTTGAAACAATTGTTGCAAATGGCGAAAGACCTTCTTGAAGAGGAACAGAAAATGAAACAGCCTGTTGACAAACGTGCACAAGCCAAAGCCGCGCTCACGGAACTCTTTGAAAGCGTAAAATCGGAAGAAACGCCAATCATAGTAGAAAAGGTGGTCAACGACATCGACAACGAAGTTGTCAACATCATCCGCCAATTCAACGACGCCTTCCAAAGCGTAACCGCCCGCCGCGAAATCAAGAAAAAACTTCGTTCAATCCTCTGGATCAAATACCAAATCAAGGACAACGACGTTTTTGAAAAGGCATACAATTATATTGAGATGTATTATTGAAAACCTTAATACCCAAACAGCCTAATTTTCAATAGTTTTGACAGCGACCTTACCACCTGCCTCGTCTTGAAAATTTGTTTTTCGCGTGGCAATGCGCCGTTCATTATGGTCTTGCCGCCGAGGTGGGTTATTGTCGCAGTGGGGCAAACGCCGGTGCGGTAATTTTTGCACTTGCAATAGTCTGCCAAAATCATTTCTTCGGCATAGAGAAATGTAACTGGCACAAAGGCAAAATCCTCTTTACTTAAATAATCGCTTGAATATGCCACGCACGAGCCGTGAAGCACACAATCGGTGATGCCGTTGAGGTCTATATCCTGACGTTGATACGAATTGCTTACGGATGTATATGTGGCGAGGATTTTCTTCTCAAACAGATGCAACTTCAACATTATCAACCTTATACAATCCATAAGCATCCATTTGATAATCCTGAACGTGGAAAACGGCTCGCGTTGCAATGGATTTTGATGGCGACCTTCGGGCGTGATGATGTCGGGACCACAGACGTAGAGATGATTTTCAAGCATATACGACGCAAGAATTTCGGCAAAATCGGGCTGCTTGATGATGACATCATTGTTCATTACTACAACGCAATCAACATCAAAATTGTCCTTGACGTACTTGTAGCCGACATTGTTGCCCTTGGCGAAACCGAGATTTTGGTCGTTGATGATTACGACAACATTTTTATAATCAGAAAAACGTCGCCTCAACTCCTCGCCGCTGCCGTCATTAGAGCCGTTGTCAACTACAACAATAGGGCTATCGGGCGCAACTTTCAGGAGGTTGTCAAGGCACGACAACGAAACATCCAACGTCTTATGATGCAATATTACAAAGGCAGTTGTCATATCAACGATTTTTTAAAACATAATTCCAACGTCCCGAACCAACAGTTTTCATATTGCCGTCGGGCAATACGATGTCGGCGGTCATGTTGGGCGGAATTTCTACAATAAACCGTTTCTTAGATGCGCCGTTGGATTTAATCTCCACCGTAATAACGCCACGAGGCGTAGGCTGTTTGATGTAAGCATAACCGAGGCGACCTGTCTGCGGCGCAATCCTCACCCGTGCAAAACCGGGTTTCGTAGGCACGATGCCCATCAGACGGCGGCTGATGATGTTGGCGGGTGCTGCGCCCCAAGCATGGTTCCAATCCTGATTTTTTTTGATTTTGTGGCTCCAACTCTCGGTGGGAGTCGTACTCCCGTCCCTCATCATCTCATACCAAGACCGCAACGTGGTGTCAGTCATCAATTTGAGGGCATAATCGGGATCATTAACCTCAAAAACAGCATCCAACAAAAACTGCGCACCGTATGGAGAACAAGCCATACCTTGTTTTTTGATGAAATTCAACGCCGCGCTCCGGCATGTGTCGGCGGTGATTCCCATTGCAAGAGTCAACATATTGCCGTGCAGCGATGTATGGTTGGCACCTATACCATCATTGTAAAGGCTGTCGGGACGCAACAAAATCGTATTGAAAGCATTGCGAGCCTCCTGTGCATATTTTTGGAAACACGACGCATCGTAATTGTTGTCGAGGGCGGCGGCAATTTCCGCAAACACCTCCAACCCTTTATAATAGAAGGCATTGACGGCTGTGTTACATTCTTTTAATTGATAACCATTCAGTTCAGACGGAGGCCAATCCACAATGTCGCGGATAGACGAGGTATGGGTGTTGATGTGCGACAATAAGTATGTATCCGTGATGCCGCCGCCGGAGTGCAGTAGATGGTCGTTGGCATTGCGGAGATTCCACATCGTCCTCATTTTCAGGTCTTCATAATATTTTTGGAGGAAGGCAATGTCGCCCGTATAGAGATAATCATTATAGGCAATCAACGCCATCTGCAAAATCCATTCGGTAGGCCAAGTGGAATGATAAATAAGGCGTTCGAGCGAATTGCGGGCGATGGAATATTGGTCGCTGACGGCATAATACGAGAGTTGATTGATGTAAGTATCAGCCTCGTAAGTGATGCGCTCGCGGTCGCCGTCCACAAAAGTGCCGGCAAAGGACGTCGCCTTCATCGAATATTTGCAGAGTTCCCAGATTTGATTGAGCAGAGTGTCGTCGCATCTAAAATCGGCGGCATCGTCGTCAAAAGGGTACGTAACCTCGTCCCTCGTAATGTTGCTATATACCAAACGTTGCTCGTAATTGTCGATCTGCGCATAGCGAAACGGCATCACCTCCCCGATGTACCCTGGCATCAGCACTGGGACAGCCCCGTTGTTGACGTTTGGATCGGTATTGGAGGCGATTGGCTCCACAATCAGTTGGTATTTGGAATAGCCCTTGTCGAGTGCGACCGTGAATTTGCGGTATCTAACATTGCCGAGCGGCTTTTGGTTAACCAATCCAAGGCTGTCCAAATCTTCGCCAAGATGCACCACCACAGTATCTTGCCCGGTAAGCGAATTGAGCCTCAGAAACATCTGCGAAAAGGCGTCTTTGCCAAAATCAATCATAGCCGTCGTGCCTTGCAAGGTGATGCTGAGTGGCTGTTTGGTATGTTTTTCAAGGGGCAACACCGATGTATAGTCGTCGAGTTCGTGAGCGGTAACGAATCCTTTGGCATCCGAAAAATCGCTCTTGCGCCCACGGTCGTCCACAATCATCACCTTCCAATAATAAAGTGTTGCCGGGCTCAACGCCCCGCCGCCATACACCACCGCCACCGACGACGAATCTACCACCAACCCCGAATCCCAAACATCACCATTGTCATTGTCTATCAACTCTTTGGACGAGGCGACGAGGATGCGGTATTTTTGCTGATAAGTATTCTTTTTTTTGCTGAAAATCTGCCACGAAAACCTCGGACGTTGGCTGTGGATTTCCGCGATTTGCAGGCTCAGCGAATCGTTGGCGACATACTCCTCCAAGGTCATCTGCGTCCTGAATCCGCCCTTAAAAACCACGTCGGTCTCGCGTATCATATCGACAGCAAGGTTATAGACATAAAAACTATTGCCGCAACTGACATTAGTCACGGAACACAATACTATCAATAATGACAACACACAAATTTTCACTTACTTACAGTTTTTTTACACGAATCAATTATTGTGCGCAAAATTAAAATTTTTTTTTTGAAACCAACGTGTTTTTTCGTTGGTTATGGAAAAAATATATATATTTACCGACAATTAAATGAGCGATAAACAAAAATTTTTATCTTTGCACCGAGAAAACCAAACCAAAAATGCAGACCAAAATTCTACATAAAATCATCCTAATCATTGCCGCGCTGTCTATCCTCGCGGCATCGTGCGGCAGTCGCAGCGACATCCCCGTCCCCGACCCGCAAATATCGGCGTATTGGTGGAAGACCTCGTGGAATCCCGACAGCACCGAAGTTGATTTCATCAACCAATTGCAAATCAAGAAGATATATTTACGTTTTTTTGATGTAGCCCCCGACGGCAATTCCAATGTGCCCAAGCCAAAAGCCACCATACAATTTCAACAGCCAATCATTCAGGGCATTAAGATAATCCCAACAATCTTTATCACAGAGAGTTGTATGGCGTTGGACATCGACAAACTGCCCAAAATGTTGGCGTACAGAGTGTTGCAGATGTGCGAAACCAACGACATCAAGGGCGTTGACGAGATACAGATAGATTGCGATTGGAAACAATCGTCACAAGAAAAATACTTCCAATTCTTAGACGACATCCGCAAAATTCTCAAAGACAAAAACATACGGCTGTCCGCCACAATCCGTTTTCATCAATTGAGGATGACGCCGCCGCGAGTGGATTACGGAGTGCTGATGGCTTACAATACCGGCAACATCAGCCACCCGCCAACCTGCAACCCAGTATTGTCGTTCAGGCACGCCGAGCCTTACCTTAAATTGCTGAAAGACTACGACTTGCCGCTGTGCGCCGCGTATCCAAATTTTAGTTATCAATTGTTATATAATGACAACCAACTCCGCGCAATCCTCTACAATGAGGACATCGCCGACAGCACCAAATACCGTCACACCAACGACAACGAATACGAATCCACGACATCGCGCCTCATCGTAAACACTCCCGAACCGGGCAGCAGCCTCACACAAATCAAGTACGGCGATAAGTTGTTGATTTACAAGGCGGAATACGACGAGATTTCAACCACTAAACGAACCATCGACCACCTGCGTCCATCGATGAAGGTACAGTCGATTATATACGACATCAATTCACGAAACATAAACAATTTGACAAAAGAACAATATGAAAAAATTCTGCATCATTAGCCTATTGCTGCTATTGCCGGCAATGGCTAAGCCGTGTTTCGACATCGGCTACGGCAACAAGTATTGGAGTTACTTTATGTTGAGGGAGTTTGGCAACGACTTCGAGCCCGACTTCCTGAAATTCTGGAACGACTACACGGGCGCAAAACTCGACGAGTATGACCTCCGACTGCTCACCGAAAATTCCGACATCAACCTCGACGACTACAAAATCTACGCCGCCGCCAAAAAAAAGAACGATAGCGAAATGCTTGAATACTTGCGGCTTAACAACCTTTACCGTCAGCGTCGCAACAACGATTACGACTTCTGTTCCAATCTTTATAAAGAAGCATACGGCGACGAGTACGACCCTGAATGGAACGATTGGTACTACCCCACCAAAGACGACCTCGACAAGGCAAAAGCCAACCTCAACGAAGTAATCGCCGCCGCCAAGAGTTACAAGGGCACCAAATATGCCGACCGTTATATCTTGTTGGCAATGAGGGCGTTGTTTCAGTCGGGACAGTTTGATGAGGTCATCAAATACTACTCCGAAAGCCTCTCGCGCATACCAGCAACGAGCGACTGCCTTCTTCTCATCGACGACCTCTACGCCGGCGCGCTCCTCCGCACTGGCAAGAAGGACGAGGCAATAGAAATCTACGCCAAAATCAACGACAATGTAAGCCTATCTTGGTGTGTTGCAGGCAAATACGAGTACAAAACATTGATGGACACCTACAACAAAAATCACAATTCCAAGGCGATTCCGTGGATTATGATACAGTTCATCGACAATATCTACTACGAACTCGGACGCAAGGAGTTTTACGACAAGGACGATTCGCTCCACAACCTCGCAGTAAAGCGCGAAGCCGCCAATTTCGTAGCCGAAGCCAACCGCATCGCAGACAGCAAGACCACCGACAATCCCGCACTTTGGAAAAGTGCCGCCGCCTACTGCAATTACCGCCTGGGCAACCATCAAGACGCTAAGAAACAGATAGATGCAGCGATGTCGATGGCTGGCAGCGCGAGCGTCAAGGAAAACGCCCGTATGACCCGCCTGCTCATCTACGCCGCCGACCCTAACTACACTCCCGCCTACGCCAACTTTATGCTCACCGAACTCAAATGGTTGAAATCCAAGGTGAAAGCTGACGTAGAAAACTACATCGAAAACTACGAAACCATCCACAATGCCATCGCCGACAAGCAACTCAAAGCGGCTGTAGGTGGTCTCCACCTCACCATCTGCAAATCCGACCCTTATATGTACGCCAACGACAACGGTTTAGGATGGTTTATGAGCATCGACAACCCCGGCAAACAGGACTATTCGTCGAGGTATTTTGCGTCGTTGTGCGAACTCACAGCCGCCGAAACCGAGGATTTCTACAACAAATTTGCCACCCGCGACGAACTCTCCAAATGGCTTTGGGGGCAGATAGTACACGATCAGGACTACTTCAACGACCTCATCGGCACCAAGTATCTCGCCGAGGGCAATTATCAAAAGGCAATCCCATTTTTGCAAAAAGTGCCGTACACATTCCTCGATAGCCAAGCCATAGCCAAGTATATGATTTACAGGACATACGAGATACCCAAATGGACGAGGCTCCAACTCGAAGGCTGCGACATCAACACTTGGTTTTCTGAGGAAGACAGCAACCTTCCACCGCTTGGAAGCAACCCAAAATTGGATTTTTGCAATGATATGTTATCATTGATGGCACAAGCATCCAAGCCGCAAAACGCCTACGACATCGCCACACTCCTCTATCAGGCATCCAACAAGGGCGATTGTTGGTATCTTGCGCATTATTACCACTCCGAATACCTCGTCGCGCAGACCACGCCCGCCGAAATCGACTTCGTGAAGGAAACACGCCGACATCTCGAAACCGCCGCCACTTCCACCGACCCGAAGTTGAAGGAGAATGCGCTCTTTGCCCTCGCCTACACCTCCGTCCCCGACTCCTACGAAACACGCGAGTATAATTACAACACCAACAAATACGAAACCACAGTTGACCGTAACCATCAGAATTTCAAAGACTTCCAACGTCTCTACGATTTTGAGAAAGAACGCACCCCGTCCCAATTAGTTACCGAATGTGATTCGTATGACTACTTCGTAAGAAACTACGCAAAATAACGCGCTTTGGAGTGCGGACGGCTCGTCCGCCTACATCAAAAATGCTTGAAAATGCATTGATTTCGAGAGAAAGAAGGTGCATTTTCAAGCATTTGTTGTTATTAATTTGATAAACAATCAACTAACCCCAATATTTACAATTTTATGAGGATAAAAACAAGCAATTATTACAATTTTATGAGGATAAAAACAAGCAATTATTACAATTTTATGAGGATAACGCCCCCAAAATTTACAACAGCCACGCCGCGACGCCAACAATCAACGCCAAGATTACCTTAATGCCCTTGACAATGAAAAAATCCTTCTTGCTCTCGGCGAAAAGGGGAATTGCGCCGTGTCCGTCCTGAACGATGCAGTTAGCGAGCAATGCACCGAGGGGCATCACACCGTTACAATAAAGAATAATAAAAACAAAATGTGGTCCTGATTCAGGTATCAATCCTATCAAAATAGCCGCCAACATACAAAAAACATAGACGCTGCCGCCGCTGAATTGCTTGACCCAAGCCTCGATGTCGCAGACTTCGTTGATTACAAAAACCAAAATCAACGCAAACGCGGTCCACGAAAGAATCTTCCAAAAATGCTGGCCTATAACGTGATGCCAAATGTGGTCTTCGAGAAAATGCTCTGGCACACGCACCACCACATACAACGCCACAGCCGCCACGATGAGCGAAATCAACGTTACAAAACTAAAACCCTCTTCGCCGCCGTCCATTTCGCCGCCGTGATGATGATGTTCGCCAAGGAAACCACAGAGTGTCAGCACGATAAATATGATTATCGAAACCAAAAGTATAAGTCGATGTACGGAGAGATGACGTAAATTTTCGATGACATTGC
>Ga0247610_10003402_pt1 | contig 17512 bp, 17 predicted proteins | sample 174DNAGHGhighgp2_FD_193483 | JGI IMG/M metagenome (GOLD analysis project Ga0247610, IMG submission 193483) | Sheep rumen microbial communities from Palmerston North, Manawatu-Wanganui, New Zealand - 1742 DNA GHGhigh gp2 | ecosystem: Host-associated > Mammals > Digestive system > Stomach > Rumen... | reverse complement strand
TCAAGCCGTATCCGAAGAATGGCACGACTTTGGTATTCGCGTCAACTGCATCAATCCGGAAAGGACAAAGACACCTATGCGCGTACAGAATTTCGGCAATGAACCCGAAGGCTCGTTATTACCGGCAGAGGACGTGGCGATTGCTTCGTTGAATACCGTTTTCTCCGCCTCTACAGGAGAAGTTATAGATGTAAGACGCAAGAAATAAGCCTATGAAATCGGATTCAGAGTTGATGAATGAATTGGCCAAACGTACGGATTATCTACGTAAACTGACCGATGAGGAAAGTGCAGCGCTGAAAAAAGAGCTGTTAGCTATGTACGTGGATATTCATCGTCTGTGCAAAGCGCATCATCTAACGGTAATGCTTTGTGGCGGCAGTTGTTTGGGGGCTATTCGTCACCATGGATTCATTCCTTGGGATGACGATTTGGATTTATTGATGCCCAGACGGGATTACGAGCAGCTTATTCGTCTCCTGGAGCAGGGAAAACTGGGAGAAAAGTATGAATTCGATGCCCCCAATGCAAAGACTGATGCCAAAAATGTATTTCTCAAGATTTATCGCAAAAACACCCGCAATGTAGATATCTACAGCGATGAGAAGATGCCTTTTCCGAAAGGAGTCGCCATTGATGTATTTGCGTTAGACGCGATGCCGGAAACTTCATTGGGTCAAAAAATGAAAGGCATCATTGCCAATGGCTTGCAGTTTATCTCCATCACGGTGCTATACGCACAATATCCGAGTCAGCATCTCAAAGAGTTCATGTCTCTTGACCCGGATATGAAACGCAGATATCGCTTCAAATGCGCTTTAGGCAAACTCTTCGGCATCATTCCGCATCGCAAATGGGTATGGTGGTTTGACCGCTTTGTGGCCTCTGAAAGAGAAGATCGGCCTCTGGGAATTCCAACCGGACGCAAATACTATGCGGGAGAAATATTTCCCCGAGACGTATATCTACCTGCGCAGGAAGTGGAATTTGAAGGCACCAAGGTATATATACCCAATAAATACGACCCGTACTTGCGCAACCTCTACAAGGATTATATGAAATTACCACCTGTAGAGAAACGCGAACAGCATTTTATCGTGGAACTGAAACTGCCTCAAAAGGAATGATACAATCATGGGAGTCCAAAAAAGAAATACCAATTCGCTGGCCGTAATCATGTCGGTGTACAAAGGGGATTCGTTGCCCTATGTCCAATCGGCGGTAGAAAGCCTTTTTGCGCAAACCTATGCGGATTTTGATTTGTATATTTGTATTGACGGCCAAATAGCAGAGGATATCAACTCATACCTGCAATCCTTGCCTGACCGCAACGTCTTTATATACAGAAACGAGCAGAATGCAGGCTTGGCTAAATCGATGAATCTACTGCTCGGATATATACTGCCTCAAACGAATTATTCTTTTGTTGCGCGTATGGATGCGGATGATATCAACTCGCCCGAACGCTTTGAGAAACAGATGGCATTCTTTAGCAACCATCCCCAGACGGACTGCTTGGGAACTTGGGCAATTGAAATAGATGCCAAAGGCAAAGAATATTATCGCAAGCAAATGCCCGGCTCGCATGCAGAGTGTTTGGATTTCTTCTCCAAGAGAGATTGTATGATCCATCCTACCGTTATGTTCCGCCGCTCGTATTTCGAGAAAGCAGGCTTATATCCGGAAGATACCTATTTTGGCGAAGATACCATTATGTGGGCTCAGGGTTTTGCCAACGGCTGTCAATTTGCCAATATACCGGAATACCTCTATTTCTTCCGGCTTAACGAAGTATTCTTTGAGCGCCGCAGAGGTATCAAGCATGCTAAATCGATTCTTCAGTTACGTAGAAGAGTCAATAAGATGCTGCATTACGGACTTAAGGCAGATATCTATGCGTTCTTGTACGCCCTGGCCAAACTGATGCCCGAAAAAATACTGAATATCATTTACAAAACAGCAAGATAAAATCAATCTCATATGAAACGATTCAACATTCCTTTCTCTCCGCCTGACATGACGGAAGCAGAAGTCAACGAAGTAAGAGATGCTATCCTGTCCGGATGGATTACAACCGGTCCTCGCACCAAAGAACTGGAGAAACAGATTGCCGCCTATGTCGGTACGGAGCGTGCAGTATGCCTTAATTCGCAGACAGCGTGCGCAGAGATGGCTCTTCATCTATTGGGTATCGGTCCCGGCGATGAAGTCATTGTACCCGCATACACCTATACAGCCTCAGCCTCTATCGTATGGCATGTAGGCGCCAAAATTGTCTTTGTGGATATCCAGCCGAACTCTCTTGAGATGGATTATGACGCGGTGGAGGCAGCTGTCAATGAGCGCACCAAAGCCATTATTCCTGTCGATTTGGCCGGAATACCCTGCGACTATGAGCGTCTGTTATCCATAGTTGAAAAGAAACGCGCGCTCTTCCGTCCCAATACAGACTTGCAGCTCGCTATCGGACGCGTAGTCATTTGTGCCGACGCAGCCCATGCTTTCGGTGCATCATGGAGAGGGAAAATGGTGGGTTCGATCGCCGATTTCTCCTCCTTCAGTTTCCATGCAGTAAAGAACTTCACGACTGCCGAAGGAGGAGCTCTTACATGGCGCACCATTCCGGGAATTGACAACGAGGCGCTGTACCATCAAGTACAACTCTTCTCGCTTCACGGTCAATCGAAAGATGCGCTCGCCAAGACCCAACTCGGTGCGTGGGAGTACGATATCGTCGGCCCATGGTACAAATGCAACATGACGGATATCATGGCCGCTATCGGACTGATACAGATGAAACGCTACCCTGCCCTGCTGGCTCGTCGCCGAGAAATCATCGAGCGTTTTGATGCAGCCTTCAAACCTCTGGGTGTAGAGGTTCTTAATCATTACTCGGACGATCATCTGTCATCCGGACACCTCTATATCACGCGTATTCCCGGTGCTTCGCTTGAAGAACGGCAAGAGATTATCGTCAAGATGGCAGAAAGAGGTATCGCGACGAATGTGCATTATAAACCGCTGCCGATGATGACGGCTTACAAGCAGTTGGGCTTTGATATCAAGGATTTCCCGAATGCCTATGCTCATTTTGCCAATGAGATCACTTTGCCGTTGCATACACGACTGACGGACGAAGAGATTGAATATATCATCGAACAATTTACGGATATCCTGACGCATAGATGAAAACACTCATACGACTGTGCGATATATTAGCCGGATTGACCGGACTGATTTTACTTAGTCCTCTCTTTCTCATTGTCGCTCTATGGATTATTATAGACGACTTCGGACCTGTCTTCTATCGGCAGCAACGTGTAGGCAGAGAAGGCAAGGATTTCTATCTGCTTAAGTTCCGCTCCATGCGTATAGGCGCAGAGAAGATGGGACAGATAACTGTCGGGGAACGTGACCCGCGTATCACGCGCGCGGGATATTATATAAGGAGATTCAAACTCGATGAACTGCCCCAACTATGGAATGTATTCATCGGCGATATGTCTCTTGTCGGGCCGCGTCCTGAAGTACGCAAGTACGTGGATCTTTACACACCTGAACAACGACGCGTCTTATCCGTGCGTCCGGGGATTACGGATTATGCCTCGATTGAGTATATCGATGAGAACCGACTTTTGGCGCAGTCACCAGACCCTGACAAAACCTATATTGAGGAGATTATTCCGGCAAAGATCGCACTTAACATGCGGTATATCAACCATCAGACTCTCGGTGAATATTTCAAAATCATCTTTTTAACCTTTTATAATATCATAACCTCTGTTTGTAAGCATTAACCCAATATGCATCCGTGTATCATTTATAGTATAATTGCCGTTTTGCTGGTAGTGATTGAACTGCTGTATTTCCGATTGGCAAAGCGTCTCGGCATCATAGACAAGCCTAACAAGCGCTCATCGCATAACTCGGTGGTGCTGCTTGGTGGAGGTATCATCTTCCTGATAGGCGTGTGGGTTTGGAGCGCGTTCTTCGGCTTTCTGTACCCGTGGTTCCTTATCGGCCTTACGCTCGTTTGCGGCATCAGTTTATGGGACGACATTCATTCCCTTCCTTCCTATGTCCGATTGATTATCCATGGGATTGCAGTCGCATTTATGATGGCTGATCTCCACTTATGGGGATTGGACAGATGGTGGATAGCCCTATTGGTGCTTATTCTGTTTGTCGGCATCATCAACGCGTATAATTTCATGGACGGCATCAATGGCATCACTGCCAGTTACTCCATGTCGGTCCTCATTCCCTTGATTATCATCAATCAGTCGCTCGGCTTCATTGAGATGTCGTATCTTATCGTTATCTCCATCGCCTGCCTCATCTTTGCGTTCTTCAATTTCCGTCCCAAAGGCAAGGCCATCTGTTTTGCCGGAGACGTTGGAAGTATCGGAATGGCTTTTATCCTTCTTCTGCCTATCGGCAAACTTATCCTTCAGACAGGCGATATGACGTATATACTATTGCTGGCTGTGTATGGTGTGGACACGTTGCTGACTATTTTCCACCGTATCCTTCTGCGCGAAAACATATGCCAAGCCCATCGCAAGCATGTATATCAACTCATGGCGAACGAACTGAACATACCGCACTGTATAGTCTCGATAGCTTATATGATGATACAACTGATTGTTTCCTTTGGGCTGATTCTTATCAGCAGCAATCACTGGATTTATGCTCTCAGTACGGTTGTCGTCTTATGCACCGCCTATCTGATATTCATCAAACGGTATTATTACCTTCATAAATCATAAATAACTATGGCCTTTTTCGGATTATTTAACAAAGAGAAAAAAGAAACGTTGGACAAGGGGTTGGAGAAAACCAAAGAGTCCGTACTCAGTAAGATTGGACATGCTATCGCGGGTAAATCCACCATTGATGATGATGTGCTGGATAACCTTGAAGAAGCGCTTATCACCTCCGACGTCGGCGTAGAGACCACGCTGCGTATTATTGAACGCGTACAAGAACGTGTGAAGCGGGATAAGTATGTAGGTACAAACGAACTGAACAACCTCCTTGTGGATGAGATAGCTTCGTTGCTGCAAGAGAACAACGTAGAGGAAGTACTTGATTTCTCTGCCCCGCTACCTGCCAAGCCCTACGTGGTGATGGTGGTAGGCGTCAACGGCGTAGGCAAGACGACCACCATCGGCAAACTGGCCTACCAATACAAAGCCGCAGGAAAGAAAGTGTACCTCGGTGCAGCGGATACATTCCGTGCTGCCGCCGTTGAGCAGTTATGTATATGGGGAGAACGTGTTGGCGTGCCAGTCATCAAACAGCAACAGGGATCCGACCCTGCCTCTGTAGCCTATGATACACTGCAGAGCGCGAAAGCCAATGATGCCGATGTGGTTCTTATCGATACGGCAGGTCGACTGCATAACAAGATCAACCTCATGCACGAGCTCACGAAAATCAAGAATGTGATGCAGAAAGTGGTGCCGGACGCACCGCACGACGTCATGCTGGTTCTCGACGGCTCTACCGGACAGAATGCCTTCGAACAGGCACGCCAGTTTACTGCCGCGACACAAGTGTCCTCCCTCGCCATCACCAAACTCGACGGAACAGCCAAAGGCGGCGTGGTCATCGGCATCTCCGACCAGTTCAAGATACCCGTCAAGTATATCGGGTTAGGCGAACAAATGACCGACCTGCAGTGTTTTAACCGCGTCGAGTTCGTCAAATCATTAATTCTTAATTCGTAATCTTTAATTTATACATTCTATATGCAATACAGAATAGAGTCCGATCTTCTCGGCGAGTTGCAAGTACCGGCCGAGGCGTACTACGGCGTACAGACGCAACGTGGTATCAATAATTACAAGGTGTCGAACCTTAAGATGTCCGACTTTCCGGAGTATATCATCGCCATGGCGTATATCAAACTGGCGGCGGTGGAGGCAAACCATGACTTAGGCGTTATCAACGATGAGATTTACAAAGCTATCGCACAAGCCTGCCGTGAGATTATTGACGGAAAGATGCATGACCAGTTCCCCACGGACATGGTACAAGGCGGTGCCGGAACAACGGTCAACATGAACGCCAATGAGGTTATTGCCAACCGTGCGCTGGAGATTATGGGTCACCAACGCGGAGAGTATCAGTATTGCTCGCCGAACGACCATGTGAACTGCGCACAATCCACCAATGACGCCTACCCTTCCGCTTTCCGCTATGCTTTCATCCGCATGAACCGCGGACTCGAAGAAGAACTCAAACGACTCATCGCATCGCTGCGCAAGAAAGGAGATGAGTTCAACGATTCCATCAAGATGGGACGTACGCAACTGCAAGACGCCGTGCCTATGACCAGCGGTCAGGAGTTTCATGCGTTCGCCAATAACCTCGAAGAAGAAGTGGCAAACCTCGAGCGGAACATCAAACTGCTCTATGAGATTAACATGGGAGGAACAGCAATCGGCACAGGCCTCAACGCCACGGCCGGCTATGCGGAACTATGTATCCGGAAGATGTGCGAACTGACGGGCGAACCGTTTGAGTTGGCAAGCGACCTGGTGGAAGCTACCCCCGATACGGGTGCTTATGTCAGCTATTCAGCCGCTCTGAAACGCATGGCTGTCAAACTGAGCAAGACCTGCAATGACTTGCGTCTGATGGCTTCCGGACCGCGATGCGGACTGCATGAAATCAACCTGCCTCCTATGGCTCCCGGCTCTTCTATCATGCCAGGAAAAGTGAACCCCGTTATTCCCGAAGTAACCAATCAGGTTTGCTTTAAAGTGATAGGAAATGACACGGCCGTCACTTTTGCAGCCGAAGCCGGACAACTCCAGCTCAACGTCATGGAACCAATCATTACCGAGTGTATCTTCGAGTCCATCACCTGGCTAAAGAACGTCATGGCTATCCTGCGCGAGAGATGTATTGACGGCATCACTATCAACCGTGAGCATAACCTCGAAACGGTGAAGCACTCTATCGGCATCGTCACCGCCTTGAACCCTGTGATTGGCTACAAAGCATCGACGAAGATAGCCAAAGAAGCATTGGAAACCGGGAAGAGCGTTTATAACCTCGTGCTTGAGCACGGTATTCTCCGCAAAGAACAACTGGACGAACTTCTCAATCCGCAAAACATGCTCGCTGCACATTAATCAAGCGGTGTAAAATAAAACATTTATCGCCCAGGTGTCGCTCTCGTATTGCTCATGTATCGCTCTCGTGACGCTCTCGTGAGGGCAAAACAGAACATTTATGGATTAGAGGGTTAGAGGATTATAAGTGAAAAAAGGAGGTCGTTGAACCTCCTTTTTCTATTATCTTCTCGTTGCTCCACTGCGGCCACCTCCGCTGGAACCGCTACTGCGACCTCCGCCGCCGGAGAATCCTCCTCCGCTACTTCTGGTAGTGCTACCGCCAGAGAAACTGCTGCTGCTACTTCTGCTGCCACCGGAATAGCTGCTGGTTCCAGAATAACTGCTGCGAGTCGGCGTTGAGCCATATGAAGCGGAACTGGTGCTGCGCGAACTGGAAGTACCATAGGACGATGAACTGCGGCTGGTGCTTGAAGTACTTACGTTGCTGCGACCGGCACTTGAAGTGGCTACATTACTGCGACTGGCGCTCGTGGTAGCTACATTGCTGCGACCGGAAGTCGTGGTACTTACACTCGTGCGAGTTGTGCTGGCCGTGTTTACGCTACTGCGCGTTGTCGTTCCTGTACCCGAAGCTGCGCGACTCGATGCGGTGTTACGACTGCCGTATGTACGGCTGGCATTAGCATCTGCTCCACGGGTCGTTACGCCTGCACTACGCGTTACTCCGCTGTTAGTCATGTTCGATGCCTGACGAGTACTTACTCTGCTCGAAGTGTTCAACTCACGTGCGTTGGTCCGACCCTCGTTACGGGCGCTGAAAGTGCGCTCCGGATGAGCTAATGCATAGTCTACACGCGTTACACTCTTGTGCAAGTCATGATAGCCATGGCGTACTTCGCGGCCGGGACGGAACGAACAGCAGTGATGATGGTGATGGTAAGCATAGCAATGATGCCAGTATCTATCGTGTGCCCAACAAACGTGAGCGAACCACCAACCCGGGTAGAAACCCCAGTACCAAGGACTATTCCATGCGTACCATGCATCCGACCAGAACCAATCGTATATTACAGGTCTGTAAACATATACCGGTTCGATGATGTAGTTCGTACCATAAACATACTCGTCCCCTACAACCTGAACGGAAACATTGTTCGCTTCATCTTTCTCAACATATATCGAGGCTACATCTTGGTAGATATCCTTCGCCAGGATTGCTTGCAAAACGATCAGACGCTTGTTGCCTTCACCGGTCTCTACAACCCGCAGATAATCTACTTGTCCGTCCCCGTTGAGATCGAGGTTACAGAACGCACTGTCAGGATTATTCAGCATCGTCTCGAACTCTTCCAGGTTCTTAGCCTCTGCAAAAAGCTTAGCTACAACCTTCAAATCGAGTCCTTCCGAGATGTCCGAACTGTTGGCGGAAACAGTCACCGTTTCTTCCGCCCATAACGCTGTACTCATCAGCATCAGCGTCATCAGAAGTGTAGTTAATTTTTTCATAATCGTGTTGTTTTAAATGATTAGTATTCCTAGATTTCTAGAACTCCAGATGCCTAGTTACCTTACTTTATTCAAATATCGTGCCAAACGTCCTATACCATCTTCAAATTATGGTGCATCTTCTCTTTTTTTGTGCGCATATAGCGTTCATTCCATCGGTTGGGTTGAATCTCAATCGGCACATTCTCAACGATTTCGATGCCGTAACTCTCCAATCCGACCCGTTTGACAGGATTATTAGTCATCAGGCGCAGTTTGAGTGCCCCCATCTCGCGCAATATCTGAGCGCCAACTCCGTAGTCACGCTCATCGGGTCGAAATCCCAGATGCACATTTGCCTCCACGGTGTCTTCGCCCTGTTCCTGCAATTTGTACGCGCGTATCTTATTCATCAGTCCGATGCCGCGCCCCTCCTGATTCATATAGACCAGTATACCTCTACCCTCTTTCTCAATCATCTGCATGGCCCGGTGAAGTTGTTCGCCGCACTCGCATCGCAACGAGCCAAACAGATCGCCCGTCGCACAACTGGAGTGTACCCGACAAAGCACAGCATCGTCTGCCTTCCACTGACCTTTGGTCAGCGCAATATGCTCCAGGCCTGTTGCCAAATCGCGGAAAGGCGTCAGTTGGAACTCGCCGTACTGCGTAGGCAGGAACACGGTCTCGCCACGTTCGATGAGCACATCATTGAGCGGCTTATCCGCGCTCTTTTCATCATTAAGCTCGCTCTGCGGGCGTTCATTAAGCCTATAGGCAATGAGGTCCTTGATGGTGATGATCTTAAGGTCAAATTCGCGAGCGACATCCTGTAGTTGCGGCATCCGCGCCATTGTGCCGTCTTCGTTCATGATCTCTATCAACGCAGCCGCAGGAGTAAGCCCGGCCAGTCGGCACAAATCGACCGCCGCCTCCGTATGTCCGGCGCGCTGTAACACCCCTCGGGACTTGGCGTAAAGCGGATTGATATGTCCGGGTCGACCGAAATCATCCGGCTTGGAAGTGGTATCTGCCAAGGCACGTATGGTCGCCGCGCGGTCATGCGCCGACACTCCGGTTGTACACCCCGGCAGATAATCCACCGTCACAGTGAAGGGGGTGCCTAACATCGAGGTGTTCTGCTGCACCTGATGCACCAACCCCAACTCCGCGCAACGCTCTTCCGTGATAGGCGCACAAAGAACACCACGTCCGTGCTGCAGCATGAAATTCACCTTTTCCGGCGTGATTTTCTCCGCCGCAATGATGAAATCACCTTCGTTCTCTCGGTCCTCATCATCCACCACAATCACAAACTTCCCCGCCCGGAAATCCTCTAATGCCTCTTCTATTGTATGTATCATTGCAATAACTTAACGGTTTAACAATTTATATTTCTTCAATTGAGAGCCTTTGAACTCTTGAATACGTTCCATCACCTTTTTCCAACGCATTACCCACACCTCCGGATTAAAGAGCGGAGAGTCGGTCGCGGCTTTGTAACTGAGGAACATTCCAATGGGCAGCAGCACGAATGAACTGAGCCACATACCTGCCCAACAGGGCCATAGCGCCTCGCGGGCCATCTTATAGCCCGTGTTGTCGATGATATAATAGATGATGAACATCACTACCGATATCACCACCGGTGCTCCCAAACCGCCTTTACGGATGATGGCTCCCAACGGCGCACCAATGAAGAAGAAGATAAGACAGGCGAAAGCCAAGGTGAACTTACGGTACATCTCTATCTGGTGTTTTCGGATGTAACGCTCGGCATCGTCTAACATCAGCGAGTTATACTCTATCTGGTCTCCGTACGCACGCGCGGACTCCTCCGCCAACGCATACACCTGGTTTTTCTTGGCCGGACTCAGATGCGCCCATAGCGAATCAATGTTATACATCTGCCTCTCCTCCTGCAACACCTGATCCGGAAGGACTGCCACACGTCCGCTCTCCCGACCAAAATAACGGTCATTAACCAAACGGTTGCTTTGCTCCAGACTCCGGTCACGAGCCACTACGCGCATCGAGTCTATCGACTCTTTCAACTGCACCACATTCTTACTCACATGCTGGTCCTGCAGCACCGACTCGTCATAGCGGCTGAAATCGGTCGCAAAATCAATCAATATACGCTTGTGAGAAAAGGTCTCGCGACGGTATGGAATATTTTTGGATGTACCCGTTGAACGTTGCTGCTGCTGATCCAGGTTCTCAAACGACTCGCCGTGAGACAGATCCAATATCAAATAGCGTTTATCCGCGCTCGCCGCCAGACGACCGGTATCCGCCACCATCACTTTTGCATTTTCAAATCCGTTCGAGTAGTCGTAAATCATCATATCCAACAACTCTCCGCTGCGAGTCTTCGAACGAACGAAAATATGATGACCTCTTATCTCATCGTAAAACTCACCTACGGGAATCTCCAACTCCGGACTCTTCTGACGCAGCGAGAAAATCAACGCCCATAACTTCATCTGGGATTTCGGCAGCACATTATTGCTGAAAAAGAAAGCACCAATACTCAGCATAGCCACCATGAACGCCAATGGGCGTAATATCCGGAATAAGGATATTCCGGCCGCTTTCATCGCCGTCAACTCGAATTTCTCCGCCAAGTTACCGAACGATATTAGAGAACTGAGCAAAATAGCCAGAGGAAGAGCTAAAGGAACCACCGACGCTGTCGCATAAATGAAAAACTCCGCCAGCACACTAATCTCAATTCCTTTACCCACCAGGTCGTTCACGTGCATCCACATGAACTGCATGAGCAAGATGAAGATGGCAATAAAGAATGTAGCGAAAAACAGCCCCAGAAAATTCCGGAGCAGGTAAATATCTATTTTCTTTATTACTCTCAACTCTACACTCTAAGTTCTCAACTATCCTTTGAGGTTCTCACTCACAAAGATTAGCGGTAAAAGGTCAGCAGCGGACTCAAATACCCAGGTTCCGTCTTCGCCGTACAATAGCACCTCCATCTTACCTCCGTAACGATGCTCGGTCTCCACCATCACCTGACGGCACGCACCGCAAGGCGAACCGGGCTCTTTCGTAAAATGGCCATCTGTATAGCATGCTATTGCCAAATGCGTAACCGGCTGCTCCGGGAACTGCGCACCGGCTGCGAACAATGCAGTCCGTTCTGCGCAAAGACCACTTGGATATGCCGCATTTTCCTGATTAGCGCCGCGAACAATTGTACCGTTTTCCAGTTTGGCAGCAGCACCCACGTGGAAGCCGCTATACGGACAATAACTGTTCGACGTTTGTTCCTTTGCGATAGCCACCAACTCACGTTGCTCGGCCGTCAACTCGTTCCATTGATAGGAACGCATTTTCGTGGTGAGATTAAACTCTTTCATATGATTTGTAGGTTAAATAATTTACTAAAATAATTTGGTAGGCATATAAACCGGCTGCAAAGTTACTGCTTTTTTTTGACATATGCAAGCGCGCGCGCGTTTTTCCTTAAATAATATACACATTTTGGTCAATTTTTCTTCCAATGAGCACATGACCATAATTGTTTCATTCGCTGCACTATACCTCCAAAACTCGCGCCATGAAGGACGTTTCTTAGGGCAAATTGCAATTTTTTTACATTTTTTTGCCAAAATATTTGCGTATATAAAAAAAAAGCAGTACTTTTGCAGCCGGTTTCGTCCAAAGAACCATAGGGTGCTATCGTCTAGTGGCCTAGGACAACGGCCTCTCACGCCGTAAACCCCGGTTCGAGTCCGGGTAGCACTACTGAAAAGGAGCTGAAGAAGTTCCTTTTTTTGTAGTCTGAAACTCTAACGGGGGAAGTCATAGCATAAAGGTCAACGATTCTTATAGTCACAAAAAAACCTAAATTCAAAAAAAAATAAGAAAAAATGCAATAAGATTTGCATATGTGAATTTTTTTTTGTAATTTTGCGCCTTGAATTGAGTTGACACATCTATACGTATGAATAAGCGCGCGTACATTCTATTGATTTTAGGGGTTTTACTCCTTATTTCTCCGTTAGCAAAAGCTGCTTATCGAGACCGGTATCGTGTAGTTTGGACGAAGAATCCGAGTAACAAGACCGGTCTATATACCACGAAGAACTATTTTGTATCGCATGGTGTAGGTTTGAATGTAAGCGCGATGTACTATTTCGGCGATGTAGATAACGAGGGTGTGGCATTCAATGGAGGTTTCAACATGCACAACCTCAGTCTCGGCGGTGGTTTCAGTTTCTTCTACAATCTGCCTGCGGGCAATCATTGCAACCTGCGTTTCACGTTGATGGGTGGTACGCTGCGAGGCAATAATGAGTTGAAATTCAATAGTCTGGCTCTTCCGCGTGATGACTACCGTAAGTTCCACGCTATCCTTATTCAACCTGCGTTCGGCGTTCAGTATTATCCGTTCTCGAATGCCGGATTCTATCTGTACGGCGGTGTAGCTATCTCGGCGAGCATCATCGACAACTATGAGTTCTACTATTATCCTCACGCTTCGACAGAGCGCCGCTTGCTGAAAGGCAACACGTACGGAATTTTGCCGATGATCCAATTGGCTCTCGGCTATAGTTTCAAGTTAACACCGTCATGGTCGCTAAGTCTCGAGTTGATGATACAAGAGGGTGTTATTGATACCCACTACATGAACTTGGACGCATGGCCTTTGGCCAAATCGCAGAACAGCGATAATATCGAATTAGGTAACAGCTTCGGCAAATGGACGGACCGCTACGGCAAGGAGCATATCCACTGGAATGACGGTTGGTTCCAGTTCGGTATTACGATCACCTACCATTGGCGTAACTGTGAACACTGCCGCATCCTGGATAATTACGATAATATCCGGGCAAGAAGACGTTAATTTTTCGGTCCGCGTTTCTTCGGGAGCACCGTTCCCGTTTCCGCACACTCGATCATGTTTTCCAATATGACGCCAAAGCGCCATTCGATGGCGTTGTGCCAGGTCTTATCGGAGATGAAAGCCGAGAGCACACGTCCGAAGACAAGACGGAACTCATAATGTATGCGTGTCTGAGTGTCAGAAATTGGTTCTAATACCATAACCATGTCCCCGCCTTCCAATATCGAACCGCTATAGGTCGCCTTCAGATGCGCTGTCAGCGGATAGGAGGCGTTCACCGGCCTCGTGAGCATGTATTTCGTACCCAGATGCTGGTCCTTCCACCAGCGTACTCCAAGCACATAGATATCCACAGCCACGTCACCTGTCTTGAGTTTGGGATCATACACACGGTCCTTATAGCGCAACTGGATAGCATCCCTACTCTCTTTGGTCTTCGGTTCAGACGGTTCTTCGGCTAATCCCAAATATGCCCATTCGAACAAGGAGTCAGGGCATGCTTGAAACTGTCGACAGAAACGATTGGTAACAGTCAACATTTGCTTCAAAGGGGCATTACAGACCGTATCGATAATTACTTCGCGTCGCTGTGGGCGCGCAAAAACACTGAGACTAACCGTCATCAGCATTAGAAACACAAGTGTTTTTCTCATACTTCGTAATCCAAACAGGTACGTAGTTCGGTATTCGGTCTGACGATGCCGTTGGCAACGGCCACATGCGCCGGGTGTACGGCGTAGCCTTTGAGTGCCTCGGCTGACTCTAACGTGGAGTCCAACATGATATCGGCATTACTGCTCTCCAGCCTACCGTCCACTTGTACATGGATATCCAATAAACCGGGCACTTGGCCTTTGAGTCCCTCCAGACCCTGCTTGATAGCGAGTGCTTTCTCGCGTTTCTCCTGCTCGCTTAACTCCGAGCGAAGTTTCCATAAAATAATGTGCTTGACCATATGTAGATTTATGATTTCAAATTGATGATTTATGATTTAAGGGCCGTATAGACCGTGGCTATTCCAAAGGTAAGAGGAGTGAATTGTTCCGTACTAAAACCGGCTTCACGCATATGCTGCAGAAACTGCTCGCCCCAACAAAAAGATTTCACGCTCTTATTGAGGTACGTGTACGCTGTCTTGTCCCGGCTCACGACACGCCCGATGAACGGCAACACGCGCGTAAAATATATATCGTAACACGCGCGCACGGGAGGATTGGAGGGATAAGAGAATTCCAGTATCGTCACTTGCCCTCCGGGCTTGAGCACGCGGTACATCTCACGCAGTCCTTCGTCCAGATTTTGGAAGTTCCGACACCCGAAAGCACAAGTCACAGCATCGAAGGTATTATCCTCAAACGACATCTGTTGCGCATTTCCGAAGACGAAATCCACTCCTTTCAATCCCAATCGTTCCACTTTCTCCTTCCCTATCGCCATCATCTGTCGGGACAAATCCAAACCGGTCACTTGTTCCGCCTTACCGCACTGCAGCATCTCGATTGCCAGATCGGCAGTACCGATTGCAACGTCCAACACATGTCGGACAGACGGCATCTTCGCTACCGTCTTCTTGCGCCAGCGACGGTCTATATTCAGCGACAGACCATGATTCAAGCCGTCGTAAGTACCCGCAATACGGTCAAATAATTGTCCGATATGTTGCTTTTCTTCCATAAATCGGCTACAAAAGTACAAAATTTATTGCATATGTGCAAATTTTTTTGTACCTTTGTCGCAAAATCTGCCAAAATGGCAGAATTAATGCCTTTGGCATAAGGTTTGATTATTGACAATCGGACAAACAAAAATTTGGAAATCATTAATATATTTAATTTAAATATCATGAGTAAGATTCAACCCTTAGCAGACCGCGTGCTGGTTAAGCCCGCAGCTGCAGAAGAAAAGACTGTCGGAGGTATTATCATTCCTGACAGTGCCAAAGAGAAACCGCTACGCGGCGAAGTGCTCGCCGCAGGCGAAGGAACCAAAGACGAAGCAATGGTGCTCAAAGCCGGAGATCATGTGCTCTACGGTAAGTATGCCGGAACGGAACTCGAGCTTGACGGTGAGAAGTTCCTTATTATGCGTCAGAGCGACGTGCTGGCTATAATCAAATAATTGATGATTTAAGATTGCAAATTTAAGATTTATTATTATGGCAAAAGATATTACATACAATACGGAGGCGCGGGAAGCGCTGAAGCGTGGCGTTGACCAACTGGCTGACGCCGTGAAGGTGACACTTGGTCCGAAAGGACGTAACGTCATCATCGATAAGAAATACGGTGCGCCGCACATCACTAAAGACGGTGTGACGGTTGCCAAAGAGATCGAACTGAAAGATGCCGCAGAGAACCTCGGTGCACAACTCGTCAAAGAAGTAGCTTCCAAGACAGGCGACCAAGCCGGTGACGGTACAACGACCGCCACGGTGCTGGCACAAGCTATCGTGGGCGTAGGTCTGAAGAACGTGACCGCCGGTGCTAACCCGCTCGACCTCAAACGCGGTATCGACAAGGCTGTCGCTGCTGTGGTGGCTGAGATCAAGAAAAATGCCGTAGTAGTTGGTAACGATTTCGACAAGATTGAGCAAGTAGCTACCGTGTCTGCCAACAACGATGCCGAGATCGGTAAACTGATTGCCGACGCGATGCGTAAGGTAAGCAAAGACGGTGTGATCACCATCGGTGAGGCCAAGGGCATGGACACTACGATTGATGTTGTTCAAGGAATGCAGTTTGACCGCGGTTACATCAGTCCGTATTTCGTAACGAACACCGAAGAGATGCTGGTAGAGATGGACAAACCGTACATCCTTATCTATGATAAGAAAATCAGTAACCTCAAAGAGTTACTGCCGGTTCTCGAGCCTGCAGTTCAGAGCGGTCGTCCGCTGCTGATCATCGCCGAGGATGTGGATAGTGAAGCACTGACAGCACTGGTTGTAAACCGTCTGCGTGCACAACTCAAGATCTGCGCCGTGAAGGCTCCGGGCTTCGGTGACCGCCGCAAAGAGATGCTCGAAGACATTGCTATCCTGACCGGTGGCACCGTCATCAGCGAAGAGAAAGGTATTAAACTCGATCAGGCTACTATGGAGATGCTCGGAACGGCAGAGACCATCACCGTCAGCAAGGATAACACGACTATCGTCAACGGTGCCGGAAACAAAGACGCTATTGCAGCCCGCGTAGGTCAGATCAAGGCACAAATAGCAGCTACCAAATCGACATACGACAAGGAGAAACTGCAAGAACGTCTGGCCAAACTCGCCGGCGGTGTGGCTCAACTGAACGTAGGTGCCGCTTCGGAGGTGGAGATGAAAGAGAAGAAAGACCGCGTGGACGACGCTCTGAGCGCTACGCGTGCCGCCATCGAAGAAGGTATCGTACCGGGTGGCGGCGTGATGTACATCCGTGCACAGGCTGCTCTGGAGAGCCTCAAAGGAGTGAACGAAGATGAGCAGACGGGTATCGAGATTGTACGCCGTGCCATCGAGGAGCCGCTTCGTCAAATTGTGGCTAATGCCGGAGAAGAAGGAGCCGTAGTGGTTGACAAAGTACGCGCCGGAAAAGATGATTTCGGTTATAACGCCCGAACCGACCAATACGAGAACCTGTTCGAAGCCGGTGTCGTAGATCCGGCCAAGGTAACACGTGTGGCACTCGAGAATGCTGCGTCTGTAGCCGGCATGTTCCTCACCACTGAATGTGTGATTGTCGATCATCCGGAGGAGCACCCTGCTCCAGCTATGCCCGCCGGAGGAATGGGAGGCATGATGTAAAAAAAAAATGGCACCGCATGGTGCCATTTTTTATGGGTGATTGTTCATTAGCGATTAGTGCTTTTAAGCCAAAGGACGGCATCGGACTCTAAGGTCCAGCCTGGAAGTGGCGAAGAACCCGTATAGCCTGCTTTGCGATAGAGCGCGGTGCAGGCTGTATTGTTGGTAGCGATAACGGCGTACAACACACGTAGTTGCAAGAAGCCGAAAGCATATTGTTCCAGTTGTTCCAAAGCCTCGCGTCCTACCCCTTGACCGCGATATTCCGGCGCGATATACATCCCTATA
>Ga0247610_10003401_pt1 | contig 17513 bp, 13 predicted proteins | sample 174DNAGHGhighgp2_FD_193483 | JGI IMG/M metagenome (GOLD analysis project Ga0247610, IMG submission 193483) | Sheep rumen microbial communities from Palmerston North, Manawatu-Wanganui, New Zealand - 1742 DNA GHGhigh gp2 | ecosystem: Host-associated > Mammals > Digestive system > Stomach > Rumen... | reverse complement strand
CACAGAGGCCAGACGGTACTGTCGTATCTCGTTGTAAAGAGTCTTGTACATATCGTTAGCAAAGTTAAGCATTTTTCTACAATCGCCAAAATAATTCTACGTGAAAGTTCGTTAATTGTTTGGATATGTCCGCAAATTCGATTACCTTTGCACTTATACATGTAATTTATTGATACAAAAACAGAAATGAAAATGAAAAAGACACTTCTTGCCATCATCAGCGGACTGCTGCTGTCGCTGACTGCAAATGCTCAGGGTGAGTATTTGCCCCCGTTTGCTAAAAACAAGATCTACGTGGCCTCCAGTCTCTCGGGCTTGGGCCTGTCTTATAATGCCAATGAGAAATGGAACCTTGGCGTCGATGCCAAGGGCGGTTGGCTGTTTGAGGACAACTGGATGGTGACCGGCACGCTGGGTTACGATTATCGCCACTGTGGCAGCAACTCGCTGCTGCTCGGGGCCGGTGCACGCTACTACATAGAGCAGAACGGGCTGTACCTGGGAGCAGGTGCCAACTATGTGCATGAGCACAACTTCGACGATCTAAGGCCTACCGTGCAGTTGGGATATGCTTTCTTTCTGAACCGCTACGTCACTGTTGAGCCTGAGCTGTATTACAACCAGAGCCTGAAGAGCCATTCAGACTACAGCGGCTTCGGTCTGCGCATAGGTGTCGGCATATACCTGTACTAAGATAATCGCAAATCGAGAATAGTAAATCGCAAATCGAGAATAGTAAATCGAAAATCGAAAATAGCAAATCGAAAATCGAAAATAGTAAATCGAAAATCGAAAATAGTAAATCGAAAATCGAAAATAGTAAATCGTAAATAGTATTATGCTTTCAGTAGAGGAACTTGTTGACAGGCTGATAGACCTGTCGTTTGCCGAAGATATAGGCGATGGCGACCACACCACCCTTTGCTGCATCCCCGAGGATGCCATGGGCCAGTCGCATCTGTTGATAAAGGAAGACGGCATACTTGCCGGTGTCGAGGTGGCCAAGGAAGTTTTCAGGCGCTTCGACCCCGACATGAAGGTCGAGGTGCTCATGGGCGACGGCTCTCGGGTGAAGAAAGGCGACATCGCCATGGTGGTCACTGGGCGCGTGCGCTCGCTGCTGCAGACCGAGCGTCTGATGCTCAACATCATGCAGCGCATGAGTGGCATCGCTACCATGACGGCACGCTACGTGGAACGTCTGAAAGGCACGGGCACACGTGTGCTCGACACACGCAAGACCACACCGGGCATGCGTATGCTGGAGAAGCAGGCGGTGAAGATAGGCGGAGGATGCAACCACCGCATAGGACTCTTCGACATGATACTGCTCAAGGACAACCATGTAGACTTTGCCGGCGGCATAGTAAACGCTATAGACCGTTGTCATAAGTACTTGGAAGAGAAAGGATTGAAGCTTAAGATTGAAATAGAGGTTCGTTCGTTCGACGAACTTCAGCAGGTGCTAGACCACGGTGGCGTGGACCGCATCATGCTCGACAATTTCTCTGTTCCCGACACCAAGAAGGCTGTCGATATGATTGATCACCGCTTTGAGACAGAGTCGAGCGGTGGTATCACCTTCGACACCATACGCGACTACGCCGAGCAGGGCGTTGACTTCATCTCTGTGGGAGCGCTGACGCACAGCGTGAAAGGCCTTGACATGAGCTTCAAGGCGTGTTAGTCGCTGAGGAATATTGTCCCGTCGTCGTTGATGACCACCTCCTCGTAGACGAGTGCCGACAGTGCTTCTTCCAGTGCGGGGTAGGGTAGGTTGATGGTGTGTAGCACCGCGATGGGCTTGCGCTGTCCGCCTTCGAGCATTTTGAGAATCATGGCTTTTGCTTCGGCCACCTGGTCTTTTTCGGCCCGGTGGCCGTTGTGTTCCAGGCACACGTCGCAGTGGTCGCAGTCCTTCGTCTTGGTCTCACCGAAATAGGCCAGCAGTTGGCGGCTGCGGCATACCGCGTCGTTGGTGGCATAGTCGTTCATCCTGTTTATGCGCTCGGCGAACCGCCTTTTCAGGTCGTCGTAGATGTTGGGCGGAAACAGCAGGTGCTCGGAGTCTTCGCGCCGCTGCAGGTATCGCACGTAGGGTGTGCGCTTTTGTGGAATGAACGACAGTATGTGTCTCATGCTCAGTTGTTTAAGCGACAGGTATACCTGCACCTGTGTCATGCTCGTTTGCTGTGCGAGAAATGCTTCGTCGATGTATTTGTAGTCGTTGAAGAGGCCGCTGTAGTTGCGCAGCAGTGCCACGATGACGGCGTCCTCCTCCTTGCTGTTGCCTTTCAGGCGGTACAGGTCGTCGCGCTCTACGGTGAACATCACCCTGGCCATGCTCTCCTCTTCCTCTCGGTACTCTATGTAGCCAGCCCGCTGCAAGATGTGGAGGGCGGCCTCCACACGTATGGGGAAGTGTCCGAAGTTTCGGCAGAACTTGTCTATGGGGAACTCGAACATAGCACCGTAGCCCGAGCCGGTGCCCACCTGGTAGAAATAAGCCAGATGGTCGTACACCTTCCTTATATAGTCTTTCTCTGGGAATGTGTCGTCAATGCGTTTCTGCAGCTTCCCGTTGTCGGCCCCGTTGTATAGCAGCACGGCGTAAGCCCTCTTGCCGTCGCGCCCGGCACGTCCGGCCTCCTGGAAATAGGCCTCTATGCTGTCTGGGCAGTCCATGTGTATCACCACCCTCACGTCGGGTTTGTCGATGCCCATGCCGAAAGCGTTTGTAGCCACCATCACCCTTGTCTCGTCGTTCTGCCATTGTTTCTGGCGAGTGTCCTTGGTGGCATTGTCGAGCCCGGCATGATAGTAGGTGGCGCTGATGCCTGCCTGTGTGATGATGTCGGCCAGGTCCTTGGTGTGCTGGCGGCTGCGGGCGTAGACGATGGCCGAGCCTTCCACGTATCTCAGTATGTGGACCATCTGCTCCACTTTGTCGGTGACCGTGCGCACCACGTAGCAGAGGTTCTTGCGCTCGAAGCTCATTCGGAAGACGCGTTTCTCGCTGAAGAGCAGCTTCTCCTGTATGTCGTCGACCACCTCTGGTGTGGCCGTGGCTGTAAGTGCCAGGACGGGTGTTCCCGGCGGCAGGTTGCGGCGTATGTCAGCAATGACGAGGTATGAGGGGCGGAAGTCGTAGCCCCACTGGCTTATGCAGTGTGCTTCGTCCACACAGACAAAGCTCACCTTCATGTGCATGAGTTTCTTGAGAAACAGTTCCGACTGCAAGCGCTCTGGCGAGACGTAGAGCAGCTTCACGGCGCCGAAAATGGCGTTTTCGAGAGTCTGCAGTATCTCGTCGTAAGCCATGCCGCTATATATGGCAGCAGCCCTGATGCCACGCCGGCGCAGGTTCTGCACCTGGTCTTTCATCAGCGCTATGAGCGGGGTGATGACTATGCACGTGCCCTCTGTTGCCAAGGCTGGCACCTGGAAGGTGATGCTCTTGCCGCCGCCTGTGGGCATGAGGCCCAGGGTGTCGTGGCCAGTCATTACAGACTCGATGATCTCGCGCTGTATGCCGCGGAAATCATCATAGCCCCAATACTTCTTCAGTAGCTGAGAAATGAGAGGTGAGGACTCATTTCTCATTTCCCTCCGAAGGCTTTATGTCCTCTATCTGAAGCTGCACCTCGCTGCGCTTGAAGATATTGTCCTCTATGGTGTAGACGATGTCAAACGAGCGTTTCGACTTTATGTATCTTGCGGCGTCGCTCTGTCCGAAGGCTATGCCGTTCATCACGTTCGACGAGCGTGAGTCTACCAGTTCCAGCTTGATGTGCTCCTGCTGTTTGCCCACCACCTTCGATGTGCCGTAGTCGTAGACGCCGCGTGTGCAGAACAGCGGCTTGGGGTTGTCGGGTCCGTGGGGCGCCAGCTTCTTCAGGTCGTTGTGCAGTTTCTTCGTTATGTCCTTGAAGTCTATTTCGGTCTCTACGTCGAGTGTGGCCTCTGTCTGCTCTATGTGTATGTTTGCCTGCACGTACTCCTGGAAGCGCCGTTTGAACTCGGGTATGTTCTCTATCTTCAGTGTCAGGCCCACGGCGTAGGGGTGGCCTCCGAAGTTCTCCAGCAGGTCGCGGCAGCTCTTTATGGCGTCGTAGACGTCGTAGCCGGCCACGCTGCGTGCCGAGCCTGTTGCCAGTCCCTTCTTCGCGTTGCACGACAGCACCACTGTGGGGCGGAAGTACATGTCGGTCATCCTTGACGCCACTATCCCGACGACGCCTTTCTTCCAGCTCTCGTCGTAGAGCACTATTGCCGGCTGGTGCTCCTGGTTCTCCAGCCGCTCCACAATCTGGTTGGCCTCCTCGGTCATCTGCTTGTCTATGTCGCGCCGCTGGTCGTTGTACTCGTTGATGTGTATGGCCAGCGCCACGGCTTTCTTCAGGTCTTTCTCCACCAGCAGGTCCACGGTCTCAGTGCCGTTTTGCACTCGTCCGCTGGCGTTGATCCTGGGGCCTATCTTGAAGATGATGTCGCTCATGGTTATCTCCTTTCCCGACAGTCCGCAGGTCTCTATGATAGCTTTTATGCCTACCGAGGGGTTCATGTTCAGCTGTTTCAGGCCGTGGAAGGCAAGTATGCGGTTCTCGCCCATCACCGACACTATGTCGGCCGCAATGCTCACTGCACAGAAGTCGAGCAGAGGGATCAGCTGCGAGAAGGCTATGCCGTTGTTTTTCGCGAATGCCTGCATGAACTTGAATCCCACTCCGCATCCGCACAGGTGCTTGAAGGGGTAGGTGGAGTCGGCGCGTTTCGGGTTGAGTATTGCCACGGCCTCGGGCAGCTCGTCGTCGGGCACGTGGTGGTCGCAGATGATGAAGTCGATGCCCAGCGACTTGGCGTAGGCTATCTCGTCGACGGCCTTTATGCCACAGTCGAGCACGATGATGAGTTTCACCTCTTTTGAGGCGGCATAGTCGAGTCCTTTCTTGCTTATGCCATAGCCCTCCTCATAGCGGTCGGGGATGTAGTACTCAATGTTTGAGTAGAACTGTTGTAGAAACTTGTAGACGAGAGCCACTGCTGTGCAGCCGTCCACGTCGTAGTCGCCGTAGACCATGATACGCTCTTTCCTGCCCATGGCGTCGTTGAGCCTGTCCACAGCCACGTCCATGTCGTTCATCAGGAACGGGTCTATGAGCTCGCTGAGCATAGGCCGGAAGAAGCGTTTCGCCGCCGACTCGGTTTTGATGCCCCGTTGGAACAGCAGTTCAGCCATGATGGGACTCATGCCGATCTTGTCGGCAAGCTCCTTCGTGGCCTGCTGCCGTTCGGGTGTTGGTGGTTCGTAATTCCATTTAAAATTCATTATGTCGTTTATTTTTGTTTTCTTCCGTCAAGGAGATAAAAGTGCCTATTAAGGCAATTTAATCTTGCAAAAATACGCATAATATTTGGAATATCAATGGAATATACGTTTTTTTTAATGTTTTTTCGTAACTCAAATCTTCTTCAGTCGTATGACGCGGCTGGCGAACTGCCGTCCGAGGGTGGCATCGATGCCTGTCTCCATGAGGAATTTTCCCGAGAAGGTCTTGCCCTCGAAGAAGTGTGTTCGCTCTGTACATTCGAACTCGTTGAGGCGGTATGTGGCGTTGGGGTCCAGGCCTGCCATGTGCCAGCGTGGAGTCTCCAGTCCAATGTAGTTCTCAAACTTGTAGCAGAAGAACACTGCCTCGCTCTTGTCTTCGCTGACGAACATCTCGCTGCAGAAGCCGTTGCCCTCGTAGGGTGACAGCAGGCGGTAGAGGTCGCCCAGCTGCACCGTGGGGCGTATCTCCTTGTAGAAGGCTACGGCCTTCTTGGCATATTCCGTCTCACGCTCGTTCAGGTCGCTGGGTTTCATCTCCATGCCCAGTCGTCCGGTCATAGCCACGTCGAAGCGGAACTTCAGCGGTATGACGCGGCCCGTCTGGTGGTTGGGCGAAGCGCTGACGTGCTGTGCCATGGCCATGGTGGGGTAGAAGTGGCTGGTGCCCCACTGGGTGAAGAGCCGCTGCTGGGCGTCGGTGTTGTCGCTGACCCAGAACTCGTCGAAGTAGGGCATGAAGCCCCAGTTCACCCTGCCTCCGCCGCTGGAGCACAGCTGTATGACGAGGTCGGGATGTGCCTGCCTGATGCGTTTCAGTGCACTGTGCAGACCGAGGTGGTAGTCCACGAAGAGGTGGCTCTGGCGGTCGGCGGTGAGATAGCTGCTGCCATAGTTGTTCATCGACATGTTGCAGTCCCATTTTATGTAGTGCAGCGTGGGGTTCTCTTTCACCAGGTTGTCTACTATGCCCACCACGTAGTCCTGCACCTTCGGGTTTGAGAGGTCGAGCACCAGCTGTGTGCCACCGCGTCCTTTCGACAGTTCTCGTGTGGGGTGTGCCACCACCCAGTCGGGATGTGCGTCGTATAGCTCGCTGTTGCTGTTGGTCATCTCGGGTTCTATCCAGATGCCGAACTTCAGTCCCCGGTCTTCGGCGGCTTTCACCAGTGCCGGTATGCCTTTGGGCAGCTTCACGGTGTCTGTCATCCAGTCGCCCAGAGCTTTTGTGTCGTCGGTGCGGCGGTACTTGCGTCCGAACCAGCCGTCGTCGACCACGAAGAGCTCGCCGCCCAGTGTCTTTATGCCGTCCATCATCTGCTCGCACACCTCCTGGTTGACGTCCATGTAAACGCCCTCCCACGAGTTGAGCAGTATCTCTCTGAGTGCCTTGCCGTTGTGCAGCTGGCTGTTGCGTCCCCACCGGTGGAAGGCGCGGCTGACGCCGCCCTTGCCCTCTTCGCTGTATGCCATGGCGAGCACAGGTGTCTGGAATGTCTCGCCCGGCTTCAGGGTGTAGGCGGTGTGCAGGTCGTCTATTCCGGCCAGCAGCGTGTGGCGGTACTTGCCGCGTGTCTCTATGCGCAGTTTGTAGTTGCCCGTCCAGCAGAGTGCTGCACCCACCACGCGGCCGCTGTTCTCCTGTGGGCGTCCGTCGAGCGAGAGCATCACCTCGGCGCGGTCGTCCATGGCCGTGCGCACGCCGTCGTGGTTGGTTATCACCTTCAGGCCTGCCGTCAGCGGCTCCTCGGTCATGGCGGCTTCCTGGCCCCATCCGCCGTGGAAGTGTGTCAGCCAGACGCCCCTGCCCGTTGTGCCGTCGCCCTGGCGCGCCCCTTCCTGGCGGAAGGTCATCACGCCGCTGGCATACTGCTCCATCTTGATGGGTTTCTTCTCGCCGTTGCGTATCACCGTCCAGGTCTCTATGACGTCGCTCTTGTCGTTGGCCCTGTAGCAGAGGTCCACGTAGAGGTCATATTTCTTGTCCTTCATCGCGATGATGGTCTGGTCGCCCTCGGTGCGGCAGCCGGTCACAACCAGCTCTGTCGACATGTTGCCATCGGCGTGGGTCACGCTAAGGGCTGTCTCGTCGAAGCTGTTCAGGCCGAAGGCGGGGTAGGCGTCGTAGTTGATGCTCATGGCGTCGTAGACCTCGTGGGCCTGCTCGGGTCTGAGGCGCGAGCCGTAGTAGTGAATACGTGGCGTCTGACCCTCGTTTACTGCGAGCATCAGCGTCGTTTTCGGTGTGTTTACAAACACGTCCTTGGCGCAGACCGTCTGGCTCAGCGTCAAGGCAAGGGCTGAAATAAGAATGTGTTTCATGATAATAAGTTTTTGGTGGTGCAAAGATAGTGCAAATCTGGCGAAACTCAAAACAAAACACTAATTATTTTTATTCCTGCGACGCAGTTAGATAGCACCTGACTCCTTCTGACTCCTTCCCTCGTCTCTCAGAGCTTCACGTTGGAGATGTTGACCAGTCCGTTAATGATGGCATAGATGGTGAGTCCTGCCGGCGAGTGGATTTGCAGCTTGCGGGCAATGTTGCGCCTGTGGGTGATGACGGTGTTGACAGAAATGAACAGGTGGTCGGCTATCTCTTTGTTCGACATGCCCTGCACCAGGGCTATGATAATGTCTTTCTCGCGGTCGGAGAGAGCTTCGCTGTTCTGTGCCGACACGTTCTTGAACACCATGTCGCTGATGTTTTTTGCCACGTCGTTTTGTTTCAATAGCAGCTCCAGCCGTCGTATGGCAGGCACGAAGATAAAGTCTTCGACCATGGAGTGCTGTTGCAGCCATTTCTCGTTGTCGTAGATGTCGTGGAGGGTGGCGGTGAGCATGTTGTTGCGCAGCTCGTCGCTGGGCAGGTACTTGATGATGAGCAGTTTTATCTCCCTCAGCTTCTTGTCGGCCGCCCCGTGGTGGCGTGAGAATGTCTCTATGCTGTAGTTCACTGCGGTCTTCCCTTCGAGCAGTGACTGCACGTAGGGGAAGAGCGTCTTCTGCTCGTACTGCATGTGCCGCCGTATCTCGTGGGCGTATTCGTCGTAGAGGCGCATGATGAGCTGTCCCAGCGAGTCGTTGGGGTTGAGACATTCCGACAGTTCGCGGCGTATGAATGGCAGTTGGAAGTCCAGGTAGTAGGCGTGGCAGGCCTCCAGATAGTGCATCAGTGTGGGTACGGACAGCTTTTCGTTGTCGGCCTCGTAGAGTGGCATTGCTCCCGGCACGGTGATGTTGCCATAACTGTTTACCGTGAAGTTGACCACTGCAAGGAAGGTGTAGGTGTCAACGCCATTGTCGTCGCATGTCTCTTGCACTGTCTTGTCGCCGAAGCCGAGGCTGATGCCGAAGGAGCCTAACATCTGAAGTAGGTCGTAGTTGTCGCGGATGAGTGATATCATCTTGTCGTCGGCCTCATACACTTTCTGGTTTCTCATACTCTGCTCTTGTTGTTTTGACCTTCTTCTTTATAACTAAAGATTAACGCTCACATAGTCACTGTTTGCCTGGGAACGCGGGCGCAAAGTTACTCATTTTCGGCGAAAGAGCCAACGTGTCCGACCGAAAATCATCATTTTTCGGTATCGTGTTAGTTCTCGCCTGTAGCGTTCTTCCTCGCCAGAGGTGCCCCCTGGACGTGTTGGCATGGGGCAGGCGTTTGGTTTAGTCGTATGGTGTTCCTAAGGGGTGGCCAATGTCGCGTACGCATACCTCCCACAGTTTGCAGCAACGGCTGCTGCCCTTTGGTCCGTCTACGGTTAGTGTTACCACATAGTGGGCATAGTCGCGGGCGTATGTGTGCACAGGGTTCTGCTCGTCGCTTTGCGTCCCGTCGCCAAAGTCCCAGTGCCAGGAGGATATTGGGCCGTGGCTCTGGTCGCGGAAGCAGACGGTGCGTGTGCCTGGCACCACGGTGAATGTCCATTCGCACTCCACTGTCTTGCGCAGCTGTGGTTCCATCGGCATGAGTGTGAACAGCCGCTGCATAGACGCATTGCCATACATCTGGTGGTGCTTTGACAGGTTCCAGAAGCCGTTGTTTTGCTTCTTCCCGTCGTAGTCGATGACGGCCCACGACAGTCCTATCTTCTTGTTCTCATACAGTCTGCTCTCCACCGATTTGGCAGGCCCTTCCGGACTGGCATAGTCAAACGGCGTGACGTAGAACTCCATCCTCATCTTCCCGCTCTGGCCGTGGGTGAAGTTGTAGTCGTAGGCATAGTTGGCGTAGGGCAGGTACTTCAGCCACTGCTGCGGCCCCCACACCATGGTCCACGACTTGCCCTCGGTAGGCGGCGTCATGATGTGGTAGTTCTGCGCGTGCTGGTTCTGGAACTCGAAGAATGCGTCTATGCGGCTCTTCACCTCTGGGTTCAGGCGGAACTCGTCGGTATGTGGACCGCCGGAGAGGTCGCCGTCGACAACTATCTCGTAGGTGTCGTTGTGCAGGCTCAGCTGGTCGAAGTCCCAGAAGTCGTCGAAAGCCTCGTAGAGGAAGTACAGCCTGTTGAGCCCGTCTACCCATCCCACCTTCACCTTGACGTCGAGTGTAGAGCGGTCAGTGTCAGTGTGTTTGCCAGTGTCGTCCCACATGTCGTCGATGGTCACGGCATAGCTGTCGGGCACTATCTCCCAGTCTGTGAAGTCGCCGTCAATGCGGGGTATCTGGTTGCGTGGAAACTGGAACACCTTGAATCCGGGTTCCCTCACCTGTATGTCGGGAGCCGTGGGCTGTGCTGAAGCTCCGAGCGCCGGCAGCAGAGCCAGGAGGGCAGCACTGAGTCTCTTCATTCTGTATTTCATCTTTGCGTCAGGGTTGGCTTTAGGGTTGACCGTCTGTCGTTTTTCTCACTTGCGCTAATATCGGAACAGCTCCACCCGCTGGAACGACGATTCCGGCTGTCCGAAGTTCAGTCCCTGGCCGGAAAAGCCCTCTTCCACGGCATAGAGCAGGTCGTAGCGCAACTGTATCTCGTCGCCGTTGAGCCACCGGCCTTCCACCCAGCGGCCATCCTTGTCGAAGTCGCCCTCTGTGACCTTGGCCAGCCCCACAATGCCGTTGCCTGTAGCTGGCAGGAAGGTGACACGCACGTTGGAGCCCAAAACCAGGTAGGTGCCCTCGTTGCCGGTATGACTGTCGTCAGGGTTGTCGCTTATGACCATGGCGTAGCCTGCTGCCTCCGGGTCGTAAGTGCCTCCCGTCAGTTGTGGCGCCCCGCCGTTGCGCATGCCGCTCGACACCAGTTCGCAGACTATGCGCACGTCGTCGATAGCTATAGTGTCCTTCACCCTCATGGGGTTGTCGCCTTTCAGCCATGCCGCCCCTATACGTCCTTCTGCCTGTGCCTTTAGTATCAGTGGCGCTATAGTCCCCGCCTTTTGATAGAAGCTGCGGAAGGTGGCGTTGGCATCGTCGGCACAGTTGCGCTCGAATCCGAAGGGCGAATATCCTATGGCGCCCATCGCTCCTATGGCGTAGGCGGCATTTGCTGCTCCGTTCTGTCCTGAGCGTGACTCGGGTATGAACACCGTATTGCCTGAGCGTGCATAGAGCGAGAGTATGGAGGGGAAGTCGTTGAGATAGATGTCGGGCGAGAGCATGTCTATATGTGGTGCTGCGGCCCGCCAGATGTCGTGGTTCTGTGCCTGCGGTCCGCCCGCCGGATAGTTGCCAGGCCTTGTGTCCTCTGGCTGTACAATCCATGCGTTGACGAAGGTGGGCAGTGCATATTCATTCTTGCCCGCCTCGGTGATGCGGTCCATGTATGAGGCGTAGTGCCAGGCCATGAATATCTCTGCGGCACGGTCGGCAGGTCCGAACACCTCTTCCCATGTGCCCTCGGTCTTGCATCCGCCTGCCTGCCATGCTGCCAGCGTCTCGGGCAGCAGGCTGTCACGGTGGGCGGCGAGCCAGCCGGTCAGCGCCTTGGGCACCTGGGCCTTGAACGCCTCTTCCGCCAGCGGGCAGTAGTCGCGCGGATGGCCGTGCAGACCCACCTCGTTCTCCATCTGCACCATCACCACCGTCTGCTGTTGCCGGTCTGCCTCGTTCAGATGGCGCATCAGCGCGGCAAAGGCTTTGGCGTCGGCCTGGCATGTCGCTTCGCCCAGCGTGGTCAGTATGGGCAACGGCCTGCCCTCGGGTGTCTGCGCCAGCGGGAACCGCTTCGTGTCGCGCTTCACCCATGTCGGGGTGTAGCTGGTGATGCCGTTCTTCCACGAGCCGAACCATAGCAGTGCCAGCTTCATGTCGTGGGCTCGCGCGTCGGCCAGCAGGTTGTCTACCACGGTGAAGTCAAACTGCCCCTCGGCAGGCTCTGTCTGTTCCCACGACACCACGGCGAGCACAGTGTTCACCCCACTGTCCTTCAGTCTCTGCCAGTGGGGGGCAAGATATGTGCGGCTCGAGGAGGTGGAGTTGCCCAGCTCACACCCCAGCACCAGATAGGGATGCCCCTGTACTACAAGTTGTGTCACGCTGCCACGCCTCTCCAAGTGTGGAGGCTCCTGTTCAGCGGTGCTCTCTTTCACTCCTTGCGAGCAACTGCCGGCCATGAGTGCCACAGTGAGCAGTGTTGCCAATACTTTATTCATAAGCTTTACATTGTTGGTGATTAACGTGGCAAATATAAACATTATTTATTTTACGCACGCTACGTTTGCCGCCTTTTTTTCAGCTCTGACGGAATAATGTATCTATATTGACGATTTTCCGTGCTTGTCAATAAGAAAATATCACCCAACTTTACCGCCAGAATAATCGTCGTCAGATGAGTTGCTAAAATGAAAAGGACGGTCGCTATAAAAAACTTTGGCACACTATTTGCAATGTGAGGGGAGAAGACAAACAACAAACAATAAAAAACAGCAACTATGCAAAAAGGTAACATCGGGGTTACGACCGAGAACATCTTCCCCGTCATCAAAAAGTTTCTCTATAGCGACCACGAAATATTCCTGCGCGAGATGGTGAGCAACGCCGTCGACGCCACACAGAAGATGAAGACCCTGCAGGAGAAAGGCGACTTCAAGGGCGAGCTGGGCGACCTCACCGTCCGTGTGAGCCTCGATGCCGACAAGGGCACCATCACCATCAGCGACAATGGCATCGGCATGACCGAGGAAGAGATAGACAAGTACATCAACCAGATAGCTTTCTCGGGCGTCACCGACTTCCTGGAGAAATACAAGGACAACGCCAACAACATCATCGGCCACTTCGGACTGGGCTTCTACTCCTCGTTCATGGTGTCGAAGAAGGTCGAGATTCTCACCAAGAGCTGGAAGGAAGGTTCCAAGGCTGTGCGCTGGAGCTGCGACGGCAGCCCTGCCTTCGAGATAGACGACGCCCCGGAGTTCAAGCCGGGACAGACAGAGCGCGGCACAGACATCATACTCCACATAGACGACGACTGCAAGGAGTTTCTCGACAAGGGCAGACTGGAGGGTCTGCTCAACAAGTACTGCAAGTTCCTGCCCGTCTCCATAGCTTTCGGCAAGAAGCAGGAGTGGTCAAGCGAACAGAAGAAAATGGTTGACACACAGGAGGATAACATCATAAACAGTGTGGAACCTCTGTGGACGAAGACACCTTCGACCCTCAAGGACGAGGACTACAAGTCGTTCTACCGCACGCTGTACCCCATGCACGACGAGCCGCTCTTCTGGATACACCTGAACGTGGACTACCCCTTCCACCTGACTGGCATACTCTACTTCCCACGCATCAAGTCGAACATAGAGATAACACGCAACAAGATACAGCTCTACTGCAACCAGGTCTTCGTCACCGACCAGGTGGAGGGCATAGTGCCCGAGTTCCTCACGCTGCTCCACGGCGTCATCGACTCGCCCGACATTCCTCTGAACGTAAGCCGCTCTTACCTGCAGAGCGACCGCGAGGTGAAGAAGATCTCAACCTACATCACAAAGAAAGTGGCCGACCGCCTGAAGGCCATCTTCAACGAAGACCGAAAAGCATACGAGCAGAAGTGGGACGACCTGAAGCTGTTCATCAACTACGGCATACTCTCAGAACAGGACTTCTACGACCGTGCCAAGGACTTTGCACTGTTCAAAGATACTGAAGGAAAGTATTACACCTTCGACGAGTACAAGACCCTCATCGAGGCATCGCAGAAGGACAAGGACGACCAGCTGGTCTATCTCTATGCCACAGACAAGGACGAGCAGTACTCTTACATCAAAGCCGCCCAGGACAAGGGCTACTCGGTGCTGCTCTTCGACGGCCAGCTCGATGTGCCTGCCATACAGACCTACGAGCAGAAGTTTGAGAAGTGCCACTTCACCCGTGTCGATGCCGACACTGTGGACCGTCTCATACAGAAGGCAGACGCCCCGAAGAGCAATTTGGCAGACGACGAACGTGACAATCTGTCAGCACTCTTCCAGTCGCAGGTGCCCAAAGAGGAGAAGCAGGAGTTCCTCGTCGAGGTCGACGCCCTCGGCGCTGAGCAGCGCCCGGTGGTCATCACTCAGAACGAGTGGATGCGCCGCATGAAGGAGATGAGCCGCTACCAGCAGGGCATGAGCTTCTACGGCCAGATGCCCGACTCCTACAACCTTGTGCTGAACAGCGACCACCCGCTCATACGCCGCGTGCTCGACGAGGCCAAGAGCGAGCTGACAGAGACGCTGAAGCCCATAGAGAGCGAGCTGAAGGGACAGGAGGCCCGTCTGGCCGCCCTGAACCAGATACAGGAAAAGAAAAAGCCTGAGGAGATAACCCAGGCTGAGAAGGACGACAAGGCCAACACGCAGAAGGCCATAGACGAGCAGAAGGAGAAGAAGCAGGGCGTGCTGAGCGCTTTTGCCGCGAAGAACGATGTGGTACACCAGCTCATTGACCTGGCGCTGCTGCAAAACGGCATGCTGAAGGGCGAGGCTCTCGACCGCTTCCTGCGCCGCTCGGTAGACCTCATCAAGTAGTGTGTGTGCGGGGGCCAGTGGTCACTGGTTGCCAAACGACAGTTTCTGAAGCCGGAGGCGCAAGCCTTCGGCTTCACTGCGTCTTATGGCCAGGCGTATGTGGCAGGTGTTCTCGAAAGTCTGGCTCACTATGCGGGGCTGCATCTCCTTCACTATGCGCATCACGTCGTTCATCATGATGTAGGGGAAGTCGTAGTCCACGGTCTCCTCCACTTGTCTTTCCACCACCTCGGCATGGGCAATGGCGTCGGCAGCCGCCTCACGGTATGCCACTATAAGCCCGCTGGTGCCCAGGTTCACACCGCCGTAGTAGCGCACCACCACGATGAGCGTGTCGGTGAGCTCGCTGCTGTTTATCTGTCCGAGGATGGGCTTGCCGGCAGTAGAGGAGGGCTCGCCGTCGTCGTTGGCACGGAACTCCTGGCGGGCGGCGCCGAGCATGTAGGCGTAGCACACGTGGCGCGCGTCGTAGTATTTCTTGCGGTAGTCGGCCACGATGGCCTTCACCTCGTCGGCGCTCTCCACATGATGGGCAAAGGCGAAGAACTTGCTCCGCTTCTCAGAGTAGAATCCTTCGCCTGTGCTTTTTATGGTCTTGAACTCGTCGGTCATCTGGCCCATCGCTAATCCAGCTTGTGAATGACGAGGCCGCTGCGCAGCTTGGGCTCAAACCACGTGGCTTTCGGCGGCATGATTTTCCCGCTGTCGGCAATGTCCATAATCTGCTTCATGGTGACGGGGTAGAGGGCCAGTGCGGCACACATCTCGCAGCTGTCCACGCGCCGCTTCAGCTCCTCCAGTCCACGCAGACCGCCCACGAAGTCTATGCGGTCGCTGCTGCGCAGGTCCTTGATGCCAAGTATCTTGTCGAGGATGAGGCGCGAGGAGATGTCCACGTCGAGCACCCCTATGGGGTCGTGGTCGTCGTAGGTGCCACGTTTCGCTGCCACGCTGTACCATTTTCCTTCAAGATAGAGCGAGAACTCGTGCAGGCGGCCCGGCTTGTAGATGGTGCTTCCGCAGCAGATGATGTCGAAGTCGTTGCTGAGTGCTGCGATGAACTCGTTGGGTGTGAGGCCGTTCAGGTCCTTCAGCACACGGTTGTAGTCGAGTATGGTGAGCTGCGATGCCTGGAAGCACACTGCCATGAAGTAGTTGTACTCCTCGTCGCCGGTGTGGTTGGGGTTCTGCCGCTGCTTCTCAGCTCCCACCAGCGCGGCGGCGGCCGAGCGGTGATGACCGTCGGCAATGTACATGGCGGGCATCTTGCGGAACTCCTCTGTGATGGTCGTGGTGTCCTCGTCGCTGTCTATCACCCAGAACTGGTGGCGGAAGCCGTCGACGGGAGCCACGAAGTCGTATTCAGGCTCGGTCTTGGCGTAGCGCATGATCAGTGCGTCGAGCACCTCGTTGTCGGGATAGGCGAAGAACACCGGTTCTATGTTGGCATTGTTTATACGCACGTGCTTCATACGGTCTTCCTCCTTGTCGCGGCGTGTCAGCTCGTGTTTTTTTATGCGGCCCTCCATGTAGTCGTTGACCCATGCACCCACCACCAGCCCGTACTGTGTGCGGCCATTCATGGTCTGGGCATAGATGTAATAGTGTTCGCGCGAGTCCTGCACCAGCCATCCCTTTTCCTGAAACATCTTGAAGTTCTCGGCAGCCTTCTCGTAGACGCGTGGGTCATATTCCGACGTGCCTACGGGAAAGTCTATCTCAGGCTTTATGATATGGTAGAGGCTCTTCTCGTTGTCACCGGCCTCGGCACGGGCCTCCTCACTGTTGAGCACGTCGTAGGGGCGGCTCTCCACTTGCTCCACCAACTCGCGTGGCGGGCGTATTCCTTTAAATGGTTTGACCTTCATAGTAAAAAAAAATAAATTGCTTATTATGAGTTCGCTTTTTCTTTATAACGCAGGGCCTTATGGTTTTATTGTATGTCAGTCCTCGTCGTCTGCCGTCTGGCATATCCTGTGTGTCTCCCTGCGTGCCTCGCGCCCGCGGGGGCAGTACTTGTCCATCAGAGCATGGAAGCGGGCGTTGTGGCTCGGCTCCAGCAGATGGCACAGCTCGTGGACCACCACGTGCTCCACGCACCACTCCGGCAGCAGCAGCACGTAGGCGGAGAAGCAGATGCTGCGGTCTTTCACGTTGCACTGTCCCCAGCGCGATATGGTAGGCTTGTAGCACACCGTGCCTGGGCGTACACCCATCCGCTTTGCGTGGCGCTCCACCATTGGCTCCACCAGTGCCTTCAGCCGCTTCAGGGCGTCGTCGGCCTGCTCACGGGTGGCCAGGGGCAGACGGCTGTAGAACTCTGCACGCTGTTTCTGTCTTTCGTAAGTCCTCGTTCTCGCCTCGTCTATCCAGTTGCGGTTCTCGCTGATAAAGGCTTCCACCTGCTCGCGCGAAAGACCTATAGGGGCAGAGACGTGCACATCGCCGTTTTTCACTATGCGCATTGACAGACGGCTGGTGCGCCGGTATGTGACCTGTATTTTCATTATGGAGTGGGCTTCAACTGTGTTTTCTTCATTGCTATGTCCTCCTTATTATTTATTTAATCATATAAGTTCATTTAACTATAATCCAAATCCCATCATTGTCCTTGCCTTCGTGCTTTAAGATTCCTATTTTCTGAATTGCAGAAAGGTCACGTTCGATAGTGCGCTGGCTCACCGACAAAGTCTCCGACATTTGTCGGCCAGTTATTGTCGGAGACTCTTTGACGAGATTGAGTATTTTCTGCTGACGCTCAGTAAGTTTCGTCTCCGACATGTCTCCGTCATAGTCTCCGACATTGGGAGTGTCGGTGGAAGCGAAGATGATCCCGTCATTATCAATGCCAAAGAAAAGGGAACCACCCAAACCATTTATATGAATTCTCATTTTACTTTGCAAAGGTACTCATTTTTATCGAAAGTTAGGCATTTGTTTATCGTTTCGCGCGTAATTTAAGCAAATTTAGTCTAAAGAAATGCTGTGATATAACAAAAAGAAACGATTTGTGATGAAAAATGACTACCTTTGTACCCGAGAATCAGATAATTGACGAAAATGACAACGAACAAGCAATTCAACACCTACAAGGATGGGCTCGATTTGGAATTCCTGCGGGAGTACTGCATGGAGCACGGGGAACGGCGGACGTTCGAGCGGGGCGAGACGCTGGAGGAGGCGGGCGAGCCGGCGCAGTGGGTGGCGTTTGTGGAGCGGGGCTGCTTCA
>Ga0247610_10003400_pt1 | contig 17518 bp, 7 predicted proteins | sample 174DNAGHGhighgp2_FD_193483 | JGI IMG/M metagenome (GOLD analysis project Ga0247610, IMG submission 193483) | Sheep rumen microbial communities from Palmerston North, Manawatu-Wanganui, New Zealand - 1742 DNA GHGhigh gp2 | ecosystem: Host-associated > Mammals > Digestive system > Stomach > Rumen ... | reverse complement strand
TGGATACTAATGATGCATCAGCCATTGCTACCATTAGCGGTACATATCATAGTGAACACGGACTGACTGGCATGAAGCTTGTTACTGCTGTTCCTGGTGCAGTGAAGATTCTCGTTGGTAAATGTACTTACGCTGGTTCTAAGATTACGGTTACCAACAGTGACGGGCTGACTGTTGCAGAATATACGCCACAAGGTGAGCAAGGTAGCGGTGATCGCGTTTGCTGGAAAAACGACCACAACAATCTCATGGAATTAATCTACACCGGAGAAGCTACAACGCTGACCATTACAGGAATGCAGTATTGTCCGTTTATCGCGGTTAAGAAGATAATAGAAACTGAGCCAGTTACTCTTGAGAACGAGCCTGCTACTGTTACGTTCCCATTCAACCTTGGAACTGAAGGACAGAAAGCTACTTTCAGTGAGGGTGATGCCAACTACTTCCTGAACAGTAAAGTAGCATGGGGCAGCAACTTCACAGTAAATGGAACGCGTACTGTTTCCGGAATTACTGAGACACAGCTGATGGCAACTGCAAAAGAAACGGCAGCTGAAGAAAGTAACCTCATTAAGTTTACCTTCACTCCCAAGCCCGGTTTCATCTTCACGCCAACTAAGGTGACATTCACTGCAACGCGTGTTGGAACTGATGACGGTGCACTCGACATAGCATGGTTGAATAGCGACAAGACTACTGCAACACTTGCCAATTTGAAGAAAGCTGACAGTAATCTGCCCGCACGCGATAACAACACACCTAACTTCACAACTTTCACCTATGACCTCACTACCGTTAATGGAATCATTGCAGGCGAGGGTGAGTGCGGACTCCAGTTCTATCTGTATTCTATTAATGCAGGCAAGAACTACGGCTTTGCAAACATCATTATCGAGGGAACTTTGAGTGGAACAGAGCAGGAACTTCCTATTCTGGCATCCTTCAAGGTTAACGAAACTGAATATGCCGTTGAAGATGTATTTGGTGATGGCTACGAAGCAACATTAGAACTCTCTAAGACTGAGACCATCGTCAGCGAGAACAATCCTCTGACCGAGATTACAGCAACAAATGGAGAGGTTGGAAACGTTGTCTATGCAGATGCAACCGAAAGCTCTTGCAAGGTGACCATCCCCGTAACTGCTGGCAACACAACATTGGATTACGTGCTGAACGTAGTATACAAGCCAGACTTCACGCTGCAATACATCAGTGTTGACGGCACTACAGTTTTGGAGGAGCAGACTGTTGAGAAGGATGCAAAGATTGGTGAGTTTGCTTATAACATAGCTGACGTACAGGCTAAGACCGATGGTTACAAGGCTCGCGGCTGGTTCAAGAACAACTATGTTGGCGAGAAGTGGACTACCGAGAGTACGATTACTGCCGATGCTAAGCTCTACGCCGTAGAGACTGAGATTGAGGTTTCGAGCGACAGCAAGAAGTATGTCTTTGATCTGACTGACAAGAACTTCGATGCTGCTGACCACGAGGCATTCAACCCGACAGGCGGTGCTTGGCATGACAAACAGCACGGTTGGGTATTCGCTAATGGTGACAAGATTGACCTGCTCGTAGGCGGCAAGGCATCTATCATCCTTGGTCTGTGTCAGTATAGTGCTGATGTTAAGATTACTGCATCCAATGGTGAAAGCGTTGACGCCAAAGTTGCAACTGACGGCGCTACGGCTACCATCGAGTATGAGGGTGAGCCTGGAACACTTACTTTGAACTTTAACGGAACAACCTATCTGCACAAGCTGACCATCTTCAACACCACCACCACTAACTACGAAGTGAATGGTGACTGGATCATTGTTAAGGAAGGCGATGCAAGCAGTTTGGCTGATGCTATTGAGTCGGCTAAGGAAGGAACAAAGATTTTCCTGCCTAATGGTACTTACGACCTCGGTCAGAAGACACTGACCACCGTTGGCAGCAACAACGTTTCCATCATCGGTGAGTCAATGGAAGGTGTTATCATCAAGAACCGCCCAACCGCCGAAGGTATTTCCACCACGGCAACACTGCTGAACACCAGCACGGGTCTCTATATGCAAGACCTGACGCTGCAGAACGATTGGGACTACTATAATGGTGGTGCTGACGGCCGCGCTGTATGTATCCAGGATAAGGGTACACAGACCATCTGCAAGAATGTTACTCTGCTGTCCTACCAGGATACCTATTACACCAACAATCCTAATGGTGAGTACTACTGGGAGACGTCAGACATTCATGGAACGGTTGACTTCATCTGCGGTGAGGGAACCCTCTTCATGGAGAAATCGACACTGACTGTTGAGAAGCGTAAGGCTGACGGCTCAGGCGAGTGCACCATCACTGCACCTTCTACTGCTGCCGGCAAGGAAGTTGGCTACGTGTTCAACAACTGTAAGATTGAGAACTCTGCTGCTTCGTTCAATCTCGGACGTGCTTGGAACAACGAGCCACGCTGCGCCTTCATTAACCCGACTTACAACGACACCAAGCTGATTGCCAATCGTTGGACGCTGAAAGGTATGAATGTGGTGGCTAAGGAGTTCGTAGAATATAATCCGAGCGACGGCAAGACCGAAAACAACGTGACATTCACCTACGGCACTGCTTCCAACACGATGAACACCATCATTAGCGATGCAGATAAATTCAGCATCGACAAGGTATTCACAGGATGGGCACCTAATGAGATTGCTACTCAGGTAGAGGCTCCTACTGCAACCCTGGAGGACGGCACCATCAAGTGGGACGCTGTCAGCGGTGCTACGGCATACGCTATCTTCAAGGACGGTGAACTGCTGACAATTGTAGGCAGTGAAGCAACGTCTTACGCCATCGAGGAAAGCACATCCGGTGCTCCAAGTCTGGAAGGCGACACTGCTACACCAGTCTATACACTGCGTGCCGCTAACGAGCGTGGTGGCTTCGGTGAGCCGAAGGAGGTGACGGTAGCTGACGGCATCAACCGTCTGAACATCGACCAGAATGGTGACGTGAAGATCTACGACCTGAACGGCCGCCGCGTCATGACTCCTACCACTGGTGTCTATATCGTCAATGGTAAAAAGGTCGTGATTAAGTAGCCCCCTCTGACTCCCCCAAGGGGGAGAAATAAAGAGACAAATAAACTAAAAAGCCTCCCCTATCACTGGGGGAGGTTTTTTTGTTCAATTTTTCCATTATTGTATTTACGTAAACGCTTACGTCGAAAAATAGTACTAATAATATTTCTTGATTTAAATTAATTTTATAACTTTGCAGAAATATTTTTTTATTAATTAAAAACTACTAATTTATGTCTGGTAATTTTAAGAGTATTAAGCTGGCGCTGATAGGTGCCTTCCTGTTGATGGTTGGCAGCATCTCGGCGCAAACTGTCAAAGTGACGGTTACCGACGAAACTGGTGAGCCTGTTATTGGTGCAAGTGTGCTGGAACAGGGAAGCCAGAACGGAGGTATTACTGACATTGACGGTGTTTTCAACATCACGTTGAAAGGTAGTAAGCAGATTGTGATTTCATACATTGGTATGAAGACACAGACTGTTGATGGCAAGGGAAAGACATCAGTGAACGTCGTGCTCAAGGACGATGCCACAGGTCTGGAAGAAGTCGTTGTCATCGGTTATGGTTCAGTACGCAAGAAGGACATCACCGGTTCTGTAGCCACTGTCAACAGTGAGGTGCTGCAGGCTGTTCCTGTTGCCAATGCTTCTGAGGCACTGACAGGTAAGTTGGCCGGTGTGCAGGTTACGACAACTGAAGGCTCGCCTGACGCTGACGTAAAGATTCGCGTACGTGGTGGTGGTTCTATCACCCAGTCGAACGACCCATTGTATATTGTCGATGGTTTCCCTGTTGACGGTATCAGTGATATTCCTGCTAACGACATTGAAGACATTACCGTACTGAAGGATGCTTCATCAACAGCCATCTATGGTAGCCGTGGTGCTAACGGTGTTATCCTGGTGACTACGAAGAGCGGTCAGGCCGGTAAGGTAAAGGTGAGCTACAATGCTTACTACAGCTGGAAGAAGATTGCTAAGAAGTACGACGTGCTCGACGTTTACGACTTCGCCAAGTGGCAGTATGAGTACGCACTGCTGTACAATGGTGGCAATGCCAGCAAGATTCAGCACTACACCGACAAGTTCGGTAACTACCAGGACATGGACCTCTATCGTGGCATGGAGGGTAACGACTGGCAGGATCTGGCTTACGGACGTACTGGTCACACCTTTAACCACAACATCAACATCAATGGTGGTTCGGACAACATGAAGTATGCTTTCAGCTATGCTCACATGAACGACAAGGCCATCATGGTAGGCTCAAGCTTCAAGCGTGACAACTTCTCGCTGAAATTGAACACCAAGCCAACCAAGCGTACATCACTGGACTTCCAGGCACGTTATGCCAACACCAACATCTGGGGTGGCGGTGCTAACGAAGCTGCAGGTGCATACGACACCGACCGTCGTCTGCGTTACGCTGTGCTCTACTCTCCACTGCCCATGAAGGGTATCGACGGAACGGACGACCTGGAGCAGGCAAGCTTCTATGATCCTATCACAACGGCATTCGACAACGACATGAAGAAGAACCGTCGTAATCTGAACCTGGCAGGTTCTTTCGGCTGGGAGGTTTACAAGAACCTGAAGCTGAAGACCGAGTTTGGTTATGACACGTACGATGAGTACAGCCAGCGTTTCTGGGGTACTTCTGCATACTATATTAAGAATGTTCCTACCGGTGACAACCAGGGTAAGCCTGCTGCACGCAACGTCAACACCATGCGTCACCGTTTCCGCAACACCAATACGATTAACTACGACTTCAAGGCCCTGTTCGGCAAGGACAGCGACCACTCGCTGAACGTATTGGTAGGTCATGAGTATGTGATTACCAAGAAGCATGCTATCACTGACGAGGTACACGGATTCCCAACAGACTATAATGCAGCTACCGCTTGGAAGCTGATGTCACAGGGTACTCCTTACACTGTCGAAGACTTCTATAGCGCTGACGACAAGCTGCTGTCTTGGTTCGGCCGTGCTAACTATAACTTCAAGGACAAGTACCTGTTGAGCGCTACCTTCCGTGCCGACGGTAGCTCGAAGTTCGCTGAAGCTAACCGCTGGGGTTACTTCCCCTCTGCAGCTATCGCATGGCGTGTGTCTGCCGAGCCATTCATGGAAGGTACAAAGAGCTGGCTGACCGACTTGAAGCTGCGTTTCAGCTATGGTACAGCCGGTAACAACAATATTCCTGTAGGCCAGCTGGTTCAGGAGTATCAGAACAAGGCTACCACATGGGTGAACGGATTCCCCAACTACTGGGCTCCTTCAAAGACCATGTATAACCCCGACCTGAAGTGGGAGACCACTATCACACGTAACGTCGGTATCGACTTCACACTGTGGAACGGTAAACTGAACGGTAGCATCGAAGGTTATATCAATACTACCAAGGACCTGCTCATCCAGTTCCCAACCGGTGGTACAGGTTATGACAACCAGTATCGTAACTTAGGTAAGACCCAGAACACTGGTTTCGAGTTCTCCTTCACTTATCACATCGTGAACAAGGCTGACTGGGGTATCGACTTCTCTGGTAACATTGGTTACAACAAGAACGAGATCAAGGAGTTAGGTATGAACGACTTTGCTACGAACTCTAACTGGGGTTCTACCGAAATCGGTAACGACTACCGTGTAGCTGTTGGTCACTCTGTAGGTGAAATCATTGGTTATAAGAACGCCGGCCGTTACGAGGTGAGCGACTTTGAAGGCTACGACGCTGTCAAGGGTGAGTGGATTCTCAAGGACGGTGTTGTCAACTCTTCAAGCGTCATTGGTACCATCCGCCCAGGTTCTATGAAACTGATGGATGTCACCGGTCCTGACGGAACACCTGACGGTGTCATCACCGACGATGATATTGTTGACATTGGTAACGTGAACCCAACGTTCGTCGGTGGTTTCGCACTGAATGCACATGCCTACGGCTTCGACCTGGCTGCCAACTTCAACTTCAGCGTTGGCAACAAGATTTACAATGCTAACAAGATTGAATACACCACAGCATCTTACACGAAGTTCAACCAGTATCGTAACCTCAGCACAGAAATGGCTGACGGCAAGCGCTGGACCTACGTCAATGCTGCAGGTGAGTTCGTTACTGATCCTACAGAACTCGCAGCTCTGAATGCTAACACCACTATGTGGAGCCCCTACATGCAGCACTTCGTGCTCACCGACTGGGCTATCGAGGATGCATCGTTCCTGCGTCTGAACACACTGACCTTAGGTTACACCCTGCCCGCTAAGCTGCTCAAGCCTACAGGCATCTCTAACCTGCGCTTCTATGTTACGGCTTACAACGTATTCACCATTACCGGTTACTCTGGTTCTGACCCCGAAGCTGACTGTATCCGTAAGAGCAACCTGACTCCAAATGTTGACTACTCTGGTTACCCACGTAGCCGTCAGCTGGTTGTCGGTCTGAATTTGAATTTCTAAAATGAAGGAGGATAAAGAAAATGAAGAACTATATTAAATTATCAATAGTTGCACTGTCGTTAGCAGGACTCTCCTCTTGCGACATGGAAGCCCCGTCTGTATCTTCACTCGACGAGTCTTCAGTATTCTCAACATACTCGCTGGCAGAAGCAGAAATCATGTCCATCCACGTATCGTTCGGAGAGACAAACTCCTACCGTGGACGTTTCCTGCCCTACTACGGCATTAACTCAGACATCGAGTGGATCATCACCCCGTCTTACAAGGACCGTCTGACTGACAAGTATGCACTTGCCAACTACGACACACAGCCTAGTAACGGACAGATGAATGGCGAAACCAATGCCTACGCTAAGTTCTATGAGGGCATTGAGCGTGCAAACCTTGCCATCAAGGGACTGCGCGAATATGGTGACATCGAGAACAATCCTAACATGGCACAGCTCTTAGGTGAGGCACTCACACTGCGTGCCGTTATCTATAACGACCTGATTAAGGCGTGGGGTGACGTGCCTGCACGTTTTGAGCCAAACACCGCAGAGAACCTCTATCTCCCACGTACCAACAAGGACGTCATCTACAAGCAGCTGCTGGCTGACCTGGAAGAGGCAGAGAAGTACTGCTACTGGCCCAACCAGAGTGGTATTACCAGCACTACCGAGCGTGTAAGCAAGGCTTTCGTCAAGGGTCTGCGTGCCCGTCTGGCACTCTATGCCGGTGGTTATGCACTGCGTGGTGACGGTTTCCGCCGTTCTAACGACCCCGATCTGGCACCAGAGAAGATGTATCAGATAGCCAAGCAGGAATGTCTCGACATTATTAATAGTGGTTACAACACACTGGGTAGCTTCCAGGAGAACTTCACCAAGCTTTGTCTGGACGACGTGACAGCCGGTGGTGAGAGCCTTTGGGAGATTCCTTTCTCTGAAGGTCGTGGCCGTGTACTCTACACATGGGGTGTTCGTCACCAGGTAGCTGACCAATATACATACCAGCCTCGTGGTGGTGTGAACGGTCCGCTTCCCACACTGTTCTATGACTACGATGTTGACGACGTTCGCCGTAACATCACTTGCGTTCCCTATCGCTGGGGTGCCAAGGAAGACGGTATTGCCATCAGCAAGACTGCTGACAATGGTGAGACCTACGGCTTAGGTGGTAAAGGTGAGGTTTATCAGGTTCCTCAGGTTATAAGTAATCCTACAGCCATGTACTTCGGCAAACTGCGTTACGAGTGGATGAAGCGTTGGGTTATCTCTACCAACGACGATGGTATCAACTGGCAGTACATGCGTCTGGCTGATGTCTATCTGATGGCTGCCGAGGCTATCAACGAGCTGGATGGTCCAGCAGCTGCATGGCCTTACATGAAGCCTATCCTCGACCGTGCACTTCCTGCTGCCAAGGTTTCTGCCCTTCAGGCAAAATATACAGCCAGCAAGCAGGCCTTCTTCGAGGGTATTGTTGACCAGCGCGCCTTTGAGTTCGCTGGTGAGGTACTGCGTAAGCCTGACCTCATCCGTTGGGGTATCATCGACCAGAAGATGGCCGAAGCCAAGCAGAAGCTGCTGCGCTTATCCGAGCGTACTGGCGAATATGCTGACCTGCCCGAGAAGGTTTATACCAAGCTGTACCAGAAAGATATGCAGATACCTGCTGGTGCTATGGTCTTCGACACACCAAAGGCTGGCGAGACACTCGTTATCTACGGTCTGAACCATGGTGATACCGACGATGCCGGTAAGGCAATGAAGGATGCTGGATTCGATAGCAAGGCCTGGTTCCTTAGTGACGGCGTGTCACGCATCACCGACGACATCATTCAGGGTCTGTACGTTGTTGACAAGCCCAGTCTGCACTGTCTGTGGCCTATCTGGAACTACTTTATCACCAACAGTAACCAGATGCTGAACAACGAAGGCTATTGTGGTCAATTGTCTGAGTAATCAAAAAACGAAATAAGCAATGAAAAATATTAAGATATTCACATTATGCATGGTAGGGCTGGCTACAGCCGCCCTTACCTCATGCAGCGACCAGATGGACGAGATAACCAGCTATGTGCTTGGACGTAACTTGTCACCTATCAATCTGGAAGCTACGGGTGTTGGTGAGACAAATGCCAACATCAGATGGACACCATCTGCTAATGCTACCAGCTATAACCTGGTGGTATATGCTGACGACAGTCTGTCGTACAACATGGACGCAGCTCCTGTCAAGACCATCAATGGCATCACCGAGGACCAGATTCCTTATAATGTTACCGGTCTGCTCTTTGATACCCAATACTCTGTCTATGTACAGGCTATTACCGACGGTAACGACAGCCGTACCTCTACTTGGAACGGTGCTTACTTCAAGACCAATACCAAGCAGTTCCTGAAGAACCCCAAGCCAGCCGACATTGCTGACCGCAGCGTGACGCTGACATGGGAGGTTGAGGATGGCTTCGATGTATCAACCATCGTTATCGGTAACATCACTCACCAGATTACTGCTGAGGAGAAGGCTGCCGGCAAGGCAACCATCACCGGTCTGGAGCCAGAGACCGATTATACTGCATACCTTTATTATAATGGTAAGCAGTGCGGTAACCGTAACTTCACAACCATCGCCGACCTCGAAGGTGCCATCCTCGTACATCCTGAGGACGACCTGCAGAAGATGATTGAGGACGAGAGCGTACAGGACGGTGCAGTGTTCGCACTCTATGGTGGCAAGTATCCTATCAACGGAACATTCGACGATACTACTGGCGAACTGCTTTCTACCGGTGCTGTGAAGGTTTACAAGAACATCACCATCAAGGGTATCTATCCTACCGACCAGCCCGTTGTGCAGGGACGTTTCGAGCTCTATGACGGTGCTGCTCTGTCAATGAGTCAGTTGGTTATCGACGGTTCGAAGAACTCTACTTCCGACCAGATCTTCAACTACAAACTCGACCAGGCTGCTGCTGGTGTGGAATTCGGTGCGCTTGACATCCAGAACTGTGAAATCACAGGTCGTAGCGACGGTAAGGGTCTTGTCTATCTGAACGTCAAGGCTATCGTTAAGTCGATTACCATCAACAACAGCATTGTTCATGGTATCGAGTGCGTAAGCGGTGACTTCATCGACAGCCGTGCCGGTCTGCCACGTGAGATTACCCTGACCAACAGCACGTTCTACACCGTAGCTACTACTCGTGACTTCATCCGTGTTGACGACAAGTCGGGTGACTTCTCCGGTCAGGCAGGTCCTGTCGTTAAGGTTGACCAGTGCACACTCTACAAAGTAGGTGCTGGTGCTGCCAACTACCGTCTGCTCTACGTACGCTTTGCTGGTAATGAGATTACCTTCACCAACAACATCGTCGTAGGCACAAACTACAAGCGTGGCTTCACTAACCAGAAGTCAACAGACCCAGAGCCAGAGCTGTCAAACAACTACTACTTCAACTGCGAGAACCTGACATCAGCAGGTGCCGGTGCCGACGCTACCATCACTTGGTTCGACGAGGGCGGTACGATTGCTAATCCTGGTTTCAAGGATGCTGACAACGCTAACTTCACACTGAACGTTGACAGCGAGCCTAACAAGGGTAAGGCAGGTGACCCACGCTGGAGGGTTTCTCAATAAGCAAAACACTGGTTTCTAATAAACAAACTACTGAAAGTGGGGCTCCGAGTTCATGCTCGGAGCCCTTTTTTATGCAAATATTTGGTCAATAAAAAGAAAAGCACTATCTTTGCAATCATTACTATACTATACCTAAGACAATGAGAAAACTCCTCGCTATCACCCTTTCGCTGTTGCCCTTGCTACTGCAGGCACAGTACGTATCACAAGTATGGTCACCCGACAATGGTGACGGTACCTACACCAATCCAGTCATCAATGCCGACTATAGCGACCCTGACGTTTGCGTGGGGAAGGATGGCTACTACATGACTGCCTCTTCCTTCCAATGCATTCCCGGACTGCCTATACTCTACTCTACCGACCTGGTAAACTGGGAAATCATTAACTATGCCCTGGAAGACAGATTGTATGACGGTGACGAAGCACTCATTGAGCACTTCAACACCGTACAGCACGGCAACGGAGTGTGGGCACCCAGCATCCGTTATCACAATGGCTGGTACTACATCTATTGGGGCGACCCCGACTTCGGTGTCTTTATGGTCAAGACGCAGAACCCTGCCGGTGACTGGGAGAAACCTGTCTGCGTCATCAAAGGTAAGGGAATGATAGACACTACCCCACTCTGGGACGACGACGGCCGATGCTATATGGTTAACGGATGGGCCAACTCGCGTGCAAAGTTTGCCTCAGTGCTCACCGTACGTGAGTTGAGCGCGGACGGCACACGTCCCATCAGCCAACCCGTCATCGTGTTCGACGGAAATGGAACAGAGAACCGCACCTGCGAAGGACCGAAGTTCTACAAGCGCGACGGCTGGTACTGGATCATGTGTCCTGCCGGTGGCGTACCCACAGGCTTCCAGCTGGCCATGCGCAGCAAGAGTCCCTATGGTCCTTACGAGCACAAAATAGTGTTGGCGCAAGGCAGCACCAGCATCAACGGCCCTCATCAGGGCGCATGGGTGCATACCGAAGCAGGCGAAGACTGGTTCCTGCACTTCCAGGACAAAGAGGCTTACGGACGTGTCGTTCATCTGCAACCCGTCGATTGGTCGAGTGGCTGGCCTATCATGGGTAAGAAGGGAGAACCCGTCACGACCTACCGTAAACCTCAAATCTCAAACCTCAAACCTCAAATCATCGTGAATCCCGTAGAGAACGACGAGTTCAACGAGCCACGCTTAGGACTACAATGGCAATGGCAAGCCAACTACCAGCAGTTCTTTGGCATGCCGACAGCCTTTGGCACCATGCGCATATATACCCATAAACTGCCCGAGGACAGCAACAACTGGTGGTTAGTGCCGAACATGCTGCTACAGAAGACCCCTGCCGACGAGTTTTGCGTGACCACTAAAGTCCGTCTGACAGCAAAGGCAGAAGGACAGACCGGAGGACTCATCATGATGGGCCTCGACTATTCTGCACTGGTGGTCAAGCGTGTCGGCGATGCATTCCAGCTGCTGCAAGTCACTTGTCACCAAGCCGACAAGGGCAAGCCACAGGAAGAGAAGCTGATTACCACGCTGCGTGCCACCGCCAAAGACGAAACAGACTATAAGCCAGCCATCCACGAGGACATCTACCTACGCATGACAGTCAGCAATACAGAAAGCGGACAGCCACACGGTGGTAAGCCCATCATACGGTTTGCCTACAGCCTTAACGGAAAGAAGTTCACGCCGTGTGGTCAGGATTTCAATATGCGACAAGGCAAGTGGATAGGTGCCAAGTTCGGTTACGTAGCCATCGACCCAGCCCCCCAAACCGACCGCGGCTGGATAGAAGCCGACTGGATAAGAATAACCAAACTATAACAAACTATAATAACTATAACAACTATAACAACTATAACAACAACTATCCCCCCCCATGAAACATTACCTCCTTCTCGCCTGCCTGCTATACACCATGGCCGTCCAGGCACAACCCGCCCGTTACCAAGACCCGTCGCTCACTGCCGCCGAACGTGCCGACGACCTGCTGAGCCGCCTGACACTCGACGAGAAAGTAAGTCTGATGATGGATACCTCACCGGCCATTCCACGACTCGGCATTCCACAGTTCCAGTGGTGGAACGAGGCACTGCACGGCGTGGGACGTAACGGCTTTGCTACCGTCTTCCCCATTACCATGGCCATGGCAGCATCATGGGACGACATGTTGTTACACCAGGTCTTCACTGCCGTCAGCGACGAGGCACGCGTAAAAGCACGACAGGCCAAGCAGTCGGGCGACATCAAACGCTACCAGAGCCTGTCGTTCTGGACACCCAACATCAATATCTTCCGTGACCCTCGGTGGGGACGCGGACAGGAGACCTACGGCGAAGACCCCTATCTGACGGCGAAGATGGGACTGGCAGTCGTTCGTGGCCTGCAAGGCATGACCTACGACGGTGCATGGATCACAACACCTGCCGACCTGAAGGCACCATTCGCACACTTCAAACCCTACCGTAAGCTGCTGGCTTGTGCCAAGCATTTCGCCGTACATAGCGGTCCCGAGTGGAACCGTCACGAGTTCGACGTGCAAAGCCTGCCGCCACGCGACCTGTATGAGACCTACCTGCCGGCGTTCAAGGCACTGGTACAGGAAGGTCAGGTGGCTGAAATCATGTGTGCCTATCAGCGTATCGACGGCTCACCATGTTGCGGCAACACACGCTTCGAGCAGCATATCCTGCGCGACGAATGGCACTTCGACGGACTGATAACCAGCGACTGCGGTGCCATCAACGACTTCCTGCCTCGTTTCCACAACGTGTCACCCGACAATGAGAACGCATCGGCAAAAGCCGTTCTGGCTGGCACCGACGTAGAGTGTGGCTCGGTGTATAAGGCATTGCCCGAGGCAGTGCGCCGCGGTCTGGTCAGCGAATCCGACATCAACCGTAGCCTGCGCCGACTGCTCATCAAGCGTTTCGAGTTGGGCGACTTCGAACCCGACGAGTATGTAGCATGGACACAGATACCCGACAGCGTGGTTGCCAGTGCCAAGCATAAGCAGCTGGCTCTCGACATGGCACGCAAGAGCATCGTGTTACTGAAGAATGACGGCATCCTGCCCTTAGCGCCCGACTCACAGCTCGTCATACTCGGTGCCAATGCCAATGACTCTGTCATGATGTGGGGCAACTATTCCGGCTATGCCACCCACACGGTGACAGCCCTTGAGGGCATCCGTCAGAAGGCTGGCAACGTACGTTTCATTCCCGGTTGCGGACTCACCCGCAACGAGTCGTTCGAGAGCCGTTTCAACCGAATGACCGACCCGCAAGGCCGACAGGGCATGATGGCTACATACTGGAACAATACCGACATGAAGGGCGAACCCGTCACCACGGTGAACCTCGCCGCACCGGTCATGCTGAGCAATGGCGGCAATACGGTCTTCGCACCTGGCGTGAACCTGCAGAACTTCTCCGCACGACTGGAGGGCACGCTGGTTCCTACCGAGGACGAGACACTGCTGCTGGGTGTCGGTGCCGACGACAAGCTGCGGCTCATCGTCAATGGCGACACCATCATCAACATAGCCAAAGGCCGTCAGCGCATACAGAATGCCGAGAAAGAATACAGCGTGAAGGCCGGACAGCGTTACCACATTCAGCTGGACTATGTACAGGAGAACGACTTTGCACTCCTTGCGTTCGACATCCGTCGTAAGTATGCACCCACGATGGACGAGCTGCTGTCACAAATAGACACGGCCCAGACGGTCATCTTCGTCGGCGGCATCTCGCCACGACTGGAAGGCGAAGAGATGAGAGTCGATGAACCGGGCTTCCGTGGTGGCGACCGTACGAGCATCGAACTGCCTCAGGCACAGCGTGATGTGCTGCGTAAGTTGCACGAAGCAGGCAAGCACGTCATCTTTGTCAACTGCTCCGGCAGTGCCATTGCCATGCTGCCCGAGACAGAGACATGCGATGCCATCATACAGTGGTGGTACGACGGCGAGCAGGGCGGAACGGCACTGGCCGAGGTGCTCTTCGGACAGTATAACCCCAGCGGCAAGCTTCCCGTCACGTTCTATCGCAGCACCGACGACCTGCCCGACTTCCTTGACTACCGCATGCAGAACCGTACCTACCGTTACTTCCGTGGCAAGCCGCTGTTCCCCTTCGGCTATGGTCTCAGCTACACCACGTTCGAACTGGGTGAGCCGGAGTATATTTACAACAAGGTACGCGTAGCTGTTACCAATACGGGCGACCGTGACGGTGACGAGGTGGTACAGGTCTATATGCGTCGCCCTGGCGACAGGCAGGGTCCGCTCAAGACTTTGCGTGCCTATCAGCGCGTCAATGTGAAGGCCGGCGAGACGCAGTATGTTGAAATGGAGTTCCCACGCGAGCGTTTCGAGAACTGGGATGCACAAACCAATACCATGCGTGTGGTGCCTGGCAGCTACGAGCTCTTAGTGGGCACATCGAGTGCTGACAGCGACCTGAAGCGTATCACCGTAAAAATAAAGTAAGATTCCATATCAATTCCGCGCAAAAGACCAGCCTGGCCTTCCTGTTGAACAGGAGGTCAGGCTGGTCTTTCAGATTAAGTAAAGCTCAGCACCTGTGGCGTGACGTCGAAGCACGGGCATGCCTTGTTGACGCCAGGCAGGTCGCGGTGTCCCACGATGCGTGCCCCGGGGTGTTTGGCTACGAGATTACGAAGCAGTTTCGCCATTGCCTTCTTCTGTGCTGCCGTACGTGTGTCGGCATAACCACCCTGCGGATTCAGACCGCCTTCGTAGCATACGCCTAACGAGTGACTGTTGTAGCCCTTGGCATGTGCGCCGACCAGCTGTTCGTTGCGTGTCTGGTAGGTCGTTCCGTCGCGGGTGATGTAGTAGTGGTAGCCAGTGAAGCCGAAGCGGTCGGCATGGTCGCGTATGAGGGCAGTCACGGGGTACGGTCTGTTGCAGCGTGTGGCGCTGCAGTGTATCACTATCAAGTCAATTTTTCTCATCGTCTTCAGCATTGATAATGGTTAATACTGCCTGTGCGGTCAGCCTGCCATGCAGCTTTGTGTGAGGAACGTGCTGACGATGGCGGTCAGTATTGTGATGATGAACTGGATGATGGTCTTCCAAAGTTTTACATTCTTGAACATAAGCGTTGATTTTTTTGGTTATTTTTTTTAAGGAGTTTTTTGGGGGGAGTTAGAGGGAGTTAGAGGGAGTTATTTTTGGGAGTTAAAGGGAGTTAGAGGGAGTTAAAGGGAGTTAGAGGACAATAGCTTTGAAGCGAAGAACATTTGGACAGAGCATATGTCAGTTAACTCCCTAAACTCCAGTTAACTCCCTAAACTTCCCTTTAACTCCCTTAACTCCCTCTAACTCCCTTTAACTTCCAAAACCTTAAGGTTCCGGCTCCGGATCTGGCTCCGGATCAGGATCATCGTCAGAGCCACCGTCCTCGTAGAGCTTGACGTAGTTGGCAACCTTGATGTGGTCGTAGATCTTTCTCTCCTCGCCGTCGATGACCTTCGTGCCCAGCAGCACCTTCACGTCGTTGATCTCGACGTTAGCCTTGTCGGTGAGGTTGCTCACGTCTTCCTGCGTGTTACGGTCGGCAGTGAACTGCATGATCACCTGCTTGACGTTGGCTACGGTGAACTCGCTGGCCTTGTCGGCACCGGTGGTCTTCACCATGGGGTAGAACGTTCCCAGGCCCTCAAGCTTCGTGGCGATGCCCTGTGCCACCAGTTCGGGAATACAGTTGCCCAGCTTGCGCAGCACGCCGTAGATGACGTCTTGGGTGTAGATGCTGCCGTGCTGTGCGATGTGTCTTGAGAGAGCTGCCATGTCGTAGGTGGCAGTGCGTACAACGTTTCCGTACCATTTCGTTTCCTGCGTCTCACCCATGGTGTTGGTGTGCTTGTACAGGTTCACCTTCAGTTTGATGTTGTTGTCCATTGTTGTAGTACTTTTTTAAAGGGTTAATAACTAAGTTTTGTTTGGTTCACAACCGTTGGCCATTGGTTATTGTTTCCTCTGCAAAGGTACAACATTGGCGTACCCTCAATCTGACTTTCCGTTCGTTTCGTTTCTTTTCGTTCGATTCGTTCGATTCGTTCGATTCGTTCGATTCTTTCGTTCGATTCGTTCGATTCTTTCGTTCGTTTCGTTCGATAATCCCTTCAAAGACCCCACCCCTACCCCTCCCCTTGAAAGGGAGGGGAGTTTTTGGGGTGCGTTCTTGTGCTATCCCTTCAAAGACCCCACCCCTACCCCTCCCCTTGGAAGGGAGGGGAGTATTTTGAGTTATTGGGAGTTAACAGGGAGTTTAGGGAGTTAACTGGGAGTTAACTGGGAGTTAAAGGGAGTTAACTGGGAGTTAAAGGGAGTTAGAGGACAATAGCTTTGAAGCGAAGAACATTTGGACAGAGCATATGTCAGTTAACTCCCTGTAACTCCCTTTAACTCCCTTTAACTCCCCAAAATAACTCCCAATAACTCCCTTTAACTCCCCAAAATAACTCCCATTCACTCCCTGTAACTCCCCTCAAAAAAATAACTCCCCTCCCCTCCAAGGGGAGGGGCAGGGGTGGGGTCAACCGCTCACTTCGGGAAACGGGTGCACCTGTTTGGTGCATTAGGTGCACCTGTTTGGTCAAATGGGTGCACCTGTTTTACGGGTCATGTGCCGTCGGGTGAGCCTAAGTATTCCAAGATGAGCGCCACCTCCTTGGCAGTGTAGTACTTGGCAAACTTGCTGGAGCGGCATGCTTCTATTCGTTTTTGCAGTTCGGTGCAGCGGCGTATCCAGCTCGACATTCTTACTCTCGCTACGTGTGGGTCGCAGTCGGGGAAGTAGAGCATTGCGAGTTCTGCTTTTGAGTAGGCTTTTGTTTTCATTGCAATTTGAGTTTAGATGTTTGACATGTAACAGTAACAGTAACAGTAGTAACAGTAGATTTATAAGAAAACCTTCCTGCGTACATATATGCGCATGTACGCAGGAGAGTTTTTTCAGAAATATTCTGTTCCTACTGTTCCTACTGTTCCTACTGTTCCTGTATGGGCTACCGCCATGTGCTGCCGACACCTGATTTCCTCTTCCGAGCGCTGCACGACGTAGTATCCACGGATGTGGTTGCGCACAACCCTTTCGAATCCCTGTTCCTTAAAGGCACGGCCCAGGTAGAAGACATTGAGTTTCTGAGTGATGTTCCCTCCAATAATCTGCAGTGCACGCGAAACGGGCATGAACTCCCCCGTCTCCCCATTGACGGGGCGACGGAAGTAGATGTCGATAAGCTCCGCCTCCAGGCGTGGCGTCTCGAAGTGGCGGTTGTGCTCGGAGAGACGTTCTATCTCGTTCTTCGAGAACCAGAACTGGAAGCCCTGCCGGTAGAGGGCGTA
>Ga0247610_10003399_pt1 | contig 17522 bp, 30 predicted proteins | sample 174DNAGHGhighgp2_FD_193483 | JGI IMG/M metagenome (GOLD analysis project Ga0247610, IMG submission 193483) | Sheep rumen microbial communities from Palmerston North, Manawatu-Wanganui, New Zealand - 1742 DNA GHGhigh gp2 | ecosystem: Host-associated > Mammals > Digestive system > Stomach > Rumen... | reverse complement strand
TAAGGATGTAGTTGGTGAGGAACAATATGACCTATTCAAGATGGCTGACATCGGTGATATTGTTGGTATTGATGGTGTTGTAATGAAAACTCAAACTGGTGAGGTTACTGTACGTTGTGAAAAGTACACTCACCTAGTAAAGGCGTTACGTCCATTACCTGAAAAGTTCCATGGATTAACTGATATTGAAGAAAGATATAGACGTAGATATCTAGATTTAATTATGAATGAGGATGCAAAGAGAGTTGCAATCCAAAGACCTAAAATTATTCGTGCTATGCAAGAATATTTTGACAACGAAGACTTCATCGAGGTTGAAACTCCAGTATTACAAAACATCCAAGGTGGTGCAAGTGCTAGACCATTCATCACTCATCATAACGCATTAGATACAAACTTCTATTTAAGAATCGCAACTGAATTACATTTAAAGAGATTATTAGTTGGTGGTCTTGAAAGAGTATATGAAATAGGTAGAATCTTTAGAAATGAGGGTATGGATAAGACTCATAACCCAGAATTCACTACTGTTGAATTATATCAAGCATATGGTGATTTAAAGAGCATGATGGACTTAAACGAAGGCGTTATTCGTTATGCTGCTAAGAAGGTAATTGGTAAGGAAGTATTCCAAAACCCATTTGATGTTGAGGGTGAAAAGATTGATATTTCTAAGCCATTTAGAAGAGTTACAATGTGCGAATTAATCAAGGAAAAGACTGGTGTTGATTTCAAGAATAATCATTATACTCTTGAAGAAGCATTCGCATTAGCAAAGGAACATCATGTAGAGGTTGAACCTCACTTCACTGTAGGCCATGTTATTAACGCATTCTTTGAGGAATTCTGTGAATCCTCATTAATTCAACCTACATTCTTAATGGGTCATCCAATTGAGATTTCTCCATTAACTAAGAAAGATCCTGAAGACCCAAGATTTGTTCAAAGATTTGAGTTATTCATTGGTGGACATGAATTCTCTAATGCATATACAGAATTAAATGACCCAATCGATCAAAGAGAAAGATTCGAAGAGCAATTAAAGGAAAAGGAGCAGGGTAATGCTGAGGCTAACGAAATGGATACTGATTTCGTTGAATCTCTAGAATACGGTATGCCTCCTGCTGGTGGTATCGGTATTGGTGTTGACCGTTTAGTTATTTTCCTAACTGAGTCTACTTCTATCCGCGATGTCATCTTATTCCCTCAAATGAAAACAAGATAATATGCAAGACGTAATGAACATTTACGAGGATTACGCAGCTTGGAAAAAAGAAAACACAAAATTGATTTCTACTTTAGTTAAAAAAAGAAGTGATACAATTAAAAGATTTTCTCCTGTCTTAGCTGTTGTAGATTACCTTTATGAAAAACAATTAAAAAGAAAGCTATCAGAAGATGAAGAGGTTATCTTCTCTACAGGATTTGACTATATCCATGATGCTTTCTTAACTATCCAAAACATTCTAGAAAGCGACTTTGATAATTCTATCGATAAGATGGAAAAGTGTGCTAAGACAATCAATTTATTATTATATACAATTGATTTTGAATCAGAGCTTTATTCTTCTGATTCTTTAAAGAATGAAATGCAAAAGTTATATGATTTCGATCAAAAGCTAAATGATTATCTAGAAAAAAAGCAAAATGCTCCTGATGAGTATTTTGCCCTACTAGATGATATTACCTTAGATATATTTTCAAAAAATAATATTGAAATTCAAACTGTCCCAGAAATCTTTTATGAGATAGCTTTAGAATACAATATTTTCCACGAGGATGACTTTGATGTATATAATGAGGTATTAAATAGACAATTAGAAAAAGAAAGAAATATCGAAAAATTTGTAGCTTAAAAGGGACTCATGTTGAGTCCCTTTTTCTTAATCCTCTAAATAAGGATGCTTCTTCATTAATTCAATTACTTTTGCTTTGATTTCTTGAAGCTTAGCTTCATCATCTTTATTTCTTAATGCATCATTAATGAAGTTTGCAACAAGAATCATATCTTCTTCTTTAAAGCCTCTTGTTGTAATCGCTGCTGTACCTAATCTTACGCCTGAAGTAACCATTGGCTTTTGAGTGTCATTAGGAATAGAATTCTTATTACATGTAATATTTACTTCATGTAAAATATTTTCTGCCTTCTTACCTGTAATACCTACAGAACCATAAATATCTACTAAAATTAAATGATTATCAGTACCACCAGATACTAGTTTAAAGCCAAGTCTTTTAAGCTCATTTGCTAAAGCCTGACAGTTTTTGATAATTTGCTTACCATATTCCTTAAATGAAGGATCTAATGCCTCTTTAAAGCATACTGCCTTTGCAGCAATAACATGCTCAAGCGGTCCACCTTGACATCCTGGAAATACAGATGAATTAATCTTCTTTGCTAATGCCTCATCATTAGTTAAAATCATACCACCACGAGGACCTCTTAAAGTCTTATGGGTAGTTGTTGTAACTAAATCAGCATACTCCATTGGATTTGGATGTAATCCTGCAGCTACTAAGCCTGCGATATGTGCCATATCTACCATTAAATAGCACTTTCTTCCTGCTTTCTCTGTAGTCTTATCTGCAATCTCTTTAAATCTCTTAAAATCGATAATTCTTGAATATGCAGATGCTCCTGCAACAATTACATTAGGTAGGTTTTCAAGAGCTAATCTTTCAACCTCTTCATAATCAATGAACCCTTCATCAGTTAAGCCATAATTAATCGCCTTATAAATCTTACCTGAGAAATTAACACTATATCCATGTGTTAAATGTCCACCTGCATCAAGTGACATACCAAGAATTAAATCTCCTGGTTGAATAATTGCATTATATGCAGCTAAATTTGCTGATGCACCTGAATGAGGCTGAACGTTAGCGAAATTTGCATGGAATAACTCCTTTGCTCTTTCAATAGCTAATGTCTCAATTACATCAATATTCTCACAGCCACCATAATATCTTTTTCCACTATAGCCCTCTGCGTATTTATTTGTTAAAATTGAGCCTTGTGCCTCTAGTACTGCTTTAGATACGAAATTCTCTGAAGCTATAAGCTCAATGTGACATCTTTGTCTTTCTAGCTCATTATCAATCGCATTGCTTAATTCTGGATCAAAATCCCTTAAATTCATAAATAATCCCCACCTTCATATTTTTTATGAGAAAAAATCCCCATCAGTGAAATTATAACATACATTTTCCTCAATACAAGAAATTAAATTCTATTAAACGATTTCAAAATAGAAAAATAAGAAGTGGCGTTGAATAATCAACGCCACTTCTTATCCCTATCTACCAATTACAGATAGCTTGTTTGCGACATCATAAGTACCTTTTATAAAAGGGTGTACAGTGTCCATTTTTCTTTTATTTAATTCAGTTTGCTGCCTTCTTGTAGCATCAGAAATCAAACCGAATGCTGCAACAACCGCATCAATGTCATTAAATGAATCAGTAACAATACCAAAACGAATAGGTCTAAGGTTGTTTACATTAGAAATTACAATACAATAGTTTTCATCTTCACTCTCTACTGAGATTTCAAACATTCTACTATCTATTTCACTAGGAATTACTAAAAAACCATCTTGAGTTACATACGCATCTGCATTTTCAACGAATTCAAAAGGCTTTTGTACTACTTCAACTTTTTCTTCTTTTTTCTTCTTAAAAAATCCAAAGGCCATGTTTTTTTCTCCCCTTTCATAATGCTTTAAAAGACCAGAACCCTCTGGTCTTAAAATTTTTTATACTTTTGATTATTCAACCCAAGTGATAATTGCCATAGGTGCTGCATCTCCTCTACGGAAACCAGTCTTAATTACACGAGTGTAACCACCATTACGGCCTTCAAACTTAGGAGCAATCTCACTAAATAACTTTTGAACAGCAAACTTGCCCTCTTCGTCCTTTTCAAAACGAATGAAGGATGCAGCTTGTCTACGAGAAGCTAATGTATTTGTCTTTCCTAAAGTTACCATTTTATCTGCAAGTCTCTTAAGTTCCTTTGCTTTTGCTAAAGTAGTTTCGATCTTTCCGTTAAGAATTAAATCAGTAACTAAGTCACGAAGTAATGCTTTTCTTTGATCAGAACTACGGCGTAATCTACTATATGCCATGATACTTTTCTCCTTTAATTAGTTTTTCTTAAAGCCAAGGCCTAAACCTTCAAGCTTTTCCTTAATTTCCTTTAAGGACTTTCTACCAAGGTTTCTAACCTTAATCATATCCTCTTCGGATTTTTCTGTTAATTCACCAACAGTATTGATACCTGCTCTCTTTAAGCAGTTGTAAGAACGAACTGTTAAATCTAGTTCATCAATAGTCATGTCGAACTTGCGGCTTTGATTATCGTCTTCAGTTTCGATCATATAATCATTCTCGTTAGCCTTTTCAGATAATTCAACAACAACATTTAAGTGCTCAATCATCATCTTAGATGCAACTGCTAAAGCTTCCTTTGCAGTGATTGAACCATTTGTTGTTACTTCAATTTCTAGTTTATCGAAAGAAGCAACGTTAACACCATCAACACGAGTCTTCTCAACATTGAATGCTACATTAACAATAGGAGTATAAATAGAGTCAATAGCAATAACACCTACAGATCTACTATATTCTTTGTTAGCAACAGAACTTACAAAACCAACACCACGACGTACGGTTAAGAACATGTGTAAAACGCCACCTGCAGATACAGTTGCGATATGCTGTTCAGGATTAATAACCTTAATGTCATTATCATGAATAATATCTGCTGCAGTTACTTCACCTTCACCACGATTGATTTCAATAGTTTTTTCATAGTTAGGATCTTCTGAATCAACAGTTAATACAATTCTCTTTAAATTTAAGATAATTGTAATAACATCCTCAACTACGCCAGTAACATTTTGAAACTCATGCTCAGCACCATCAATCTTAACATTAACGATTGCAGCACCTGGAAGTGAAGATAATAATGTTCTACGTAGTGCATTACCTAATGTAATACCAAAACCTCTTTCAAGAGGGGAAATCACAAATTTACCATATCTACCTTGTTCAGAGATTTCTTCAACATTGGTTCTTGGCTTTTCAAATTTTAAATCTTTCATTAATGGTCCTCCTATATATTGTGTTTCTTAAAAATTAGAATTATTCAATTGTTAATATAATGCTATATCAATACCAAAATATTATCCACGAGGACGCTTTGGTGGACGACAACCATTATGTGGAACTGGTGTAACGTCAGTGATTGCTGTAATTTCAAGACCAGCTACAGCTAAAGAACGAATTGCTGCTTCTCTTCCTTGACCAGGACCCTTAACAGTAACTTCAACCTTAGCTACACCTTGATCTACTGCAGACTTACCTGCAGCTTCTGCAGCCATTTGTGCGGCAAAAGGAGTTGACTTACGACTACCCTTGAAGCCTAATGCACCTGCACTTGACCAAGAGATTACATTTCCCTGAGGGTCAGTGATAGTTACGATTGTATTGTTAAATGTAGAATGAATGTGAGCAACACCAACTGGTACGTTCTTCTTAACTCTACGCTTAGTGACTTTCTTTTGTGCCATATCTCATTTCCTCCTTATTACTTCTTATGGTTTGCGATAGTATGCTTAGGACCCTTACGAGTACGAGCGTTAGTCTTAGTTCTTTGACCTCTTACTGGTAGGTTCTTTCTATGACGCATACCTCTATAGCAACCAATTTCCATTAATCTCTTTACGTTTAAGGCAACTTCTCTACGTAAATCACCTTCAACCTTATACTTAGCAACCTGTTGACGGATTGCGCTTAACTGCTCTTCAGTTAAATCTTTTGTACGAACATCCTCAGATACGTTCGCAGCCTTTAAAATATTTTTAGATGTAGTCTCACCAATACCATAAATATATTGTAAAGAGATTACAATTCTTTTTTCATTTGGAATATCTACTCCTGCAATACGTGCCATATTAATGCACCTCCTACTTTCTATCCTTGTCTTTGTTTATGTTTTGGGTTCTCGCAAATAACCATTACGCGACCCTTACGCTTAATAACCTTGCATTTATCGCAAATTGGTTTTACTGATGGTCTTACTTTCATAGTTATACCTCCAATATTATTTATGTCTGTAAGTAATTCTTCCACGTGTTAAATCATAGGTAGATAACTCAATAGTTACCTTATCACCTGGTAAAATGCGTATGTTATTCATGCGGATTTTACCAGAAACGTGGGCATTAACCTTGTGACCATTATCTAGTGTAACAATAAATTGTGTATTAGGTAGAACTTCTTCTACTCTACCTTCCATTTCAATTACATCATCTTTTTTTGCCATTTAATTTGCCTCCTATAGTTTTAGTACTGAAGCGAAGCTAGATTACCATGATATCCCTTATAATTAAGGAATACCATGAACCCAACTTTAATGAAGATAATTTCATTATGACATGATATGTCTCGCTCCATGTCATAATTGAAATTATGCTAAAACTTTTTTAATATCCTCGAAGACCTTGTCTAATGACTGGTCACCATTTACGGTTTTTAATAAATTCTTCTTTGCATAGAAATCTAATAACGGAGCGGTATTTTGATCATACACTGCTAGACGGTTAACTGCTGTTGCTTCTGTATCGTCTGCACGTTGGATAAGTGGCTTGCCACAATTATCGCAAATTCCATCTACCTTAGGTGGATTGAATTCTACGTGGAATGTAGCTCCACAAGTCTTACATACACGACGTCCAACCATACGTCTTACTAAGATTTCAGCTGGAACATTTACATCAAGAACAGCATCTAGCGCAACGCCGTTTTTAGTTAAAAATGCATCTAATGCTTCTGCTTGAGCAATTGTTCTTGGGAATCCATCTAATAGGAAGCCCTTCTTACAATCATCCTCAAGAAGTCTTTCTTCTACAATACCAATTGTAACCTCATCTGGTACTAGTGCACCTTGATCCATATAGCTTTTAGCCTCAAGACCAAGCTTTGTTTGATTTTTAATTGCTGCACGGAACATATCACCTGTAGAAATATGTGGAATATTGTAATATTCCTTAATATTTACTGCCTGTGTGCCCTTACCAGCACCAGGTCTACCCATAATTAATAATCTCATTATGATCCTCCTGATTAGTCTAAGAAGCCCTTGTAATCCTTAGTTTCAGCAGCTGTTTCAATTTGACGTAATGTCTCAATCGCAACACCTACGATGATGATTAAGGATGTACCACCAACTGTGATAGCTGATGCTTCTGAACTTGAAAATTGGAATAATTTTGCAACAATAATTGGTACCATAGCTAGAATAACTAGATATAAAGCACCGATTTCTGTAATTCTAAATAACATTTTTGATAACTGATGCTTAGTGTCTTCACCAGGACGATATCCTGGAATATATGCTCCTTGCTTTTCAAGATTGTCTGCAATCTTTTCTGGATCAATTTGCATAAAACTATAAAAGAAACTAAAGAATACAATTAAAATAATGTAAATTGCAATACCGATTGGCTGTCTGCTTGAGAATGACTGATCAATCCAGAAAGCAGCTGTGGATGTTGATGTCTGTAAGCCTAATACACCGACAATAGTCATTGGAATTGACATAATTGTTGATGCAAAGATTACTGGAATAACACTCGCACTGTTTAACTTGATTGGAATATCAGAACCTTGCTGACCTGCTTGACGGTTTGCATATTGAACAGGAACCTTTCTAACTGCTCCTTCGAAGTAAACAACACCTATAATCATAGCTACGTATAATACGATAACTAAGATGAATAAGAATAGGTTTAAAGCACCGAAGTTTGCGCCTAAATACTTATTTGATAATGTTGCAAACATCTTTGGAATAGATGAAATGATACCTGCAGCAATGATCATAGATGAACCATTACCTACACCATGACGAGTAATTAAATCTGCTAACCACATAGTAAATGCAGAACCAGCTGTAATTACAACTGCCATGTAAATATAGAATACCCAGAAGGCACCTCTATATTGAATTAAACCTTTTTGTAATACATTTTCAGGATTAGAACCTAAACTGAAAATGATTAATAGACCTTGAATCATTGCAATTAAGATAGTTGCATATCTAGTCACACGATTCAATTTCTCTTTTCCGTTTTCTCCTTGCTCTCCCCATTCTTTAAACTTCGGAATAATCATCTGAAGCATTTGAATGACGATGGAAGCAGTAATGTAAGGCGAAATACCTAATGCCAAGATGGAGAAGTTAGATAAACCTCCACCGGAAAAGGCATTTAAAATTGTTAAGAAATCATTATCTGATATTATTTGTGTTACCTGCCAGGTATCAATCAATGGGATTGGAACGAATGTTCCAGCCTTAAATACCAACAGTAAAGCAAAAGTAATTAAAAGTTTTAAAACAACCTCACGATTGCTAAAAACTAGCTTTACTTTATTTAACAAATTAAGCTACCTCAACAGATCCGCCTGCAGCTTCAATTGCCTTCTTTGCAGACTCAGAGAACTTGTTTGCCTTTACTGTTAATTTCTTTGTTAATTCGCCATTACCTAAAACTTTTACACCGTTCTTAACATCTTTAACAAGACCTGCATTAGTTAATGCCTCAACATCAACAACAGCGCCATTGTCAAATACATTTAAATCTTCAACATTTACAACTGCGTAAACAACCTTATTATGGTTATGGAATCCTCTTTTAGGTAAACGTTGGAATAATGGTAATTGTCCACCTTCAAATCCTGGACGAACTCCACCGCCAGAACGTGCGTTCTGACCCTTAGTACCTTTACCTGAAGTATGACCGATACCAGAACCGATACCACGGCCTAATCTCTTCTTATAATGTCTAGCACCCTGAACTGGACTTAAATTATTTAACATTCTAGGTACCTCCTTTATTATTCCTGTACAACCTTTACCATATGTGCAATGGTAACGATCATACCTTTAATAGCTTCATTTTCCTCTTTAGTTACTGTTTGGCCAATCTTAGTTAAACCTAAAGCCTTAGCAGTAGCTACTTGGTTTGGCTTCTTGCCAATTAAACTCTTTACTAATGTAATCTTATACATGATATTAACCTAAAAGCTCTTCTACTGTTAAACCACGTCTATTAGCGATTTCTTCAACAGTTTCTAAGCTCTTTAACCCTTCTATTGTAGCTCTTACAACATTGATAGGTGTTGAAGAACCCAATGATTTTGAAAGAATATCTGAAATACCAGCTAATTCTACAACAGCACGAACTGGACCACCAGCGATAACTCCTGTACCTTCAGCAGCAGGTGCTAAGAATACACGGCCAGCGCCATATACACCAGTAACTTCATGAGGAATAGTAGTCTTTACTGTAGAAACAGTAATCATATTCTTCTTTGCAGATTCAACTGCCTTCTTAATAGCATCAGGTACTTCGTTTGCCTTACCTGTACCAAAGCCTACGTTACCCTTTTTGTCGCCGATTACTACTAATGCAGCAAAACGATAACGTCTACCACCTTTTACAACCTTTGTTACACGGTTGATTGTAACAACACGCTCTTCGAACTCAGGTTCAACAGTTTCTTTACGTTGATCACGATCTGTACGCATAAAGTCTCTATACCTCCTTAGAATTTTAAGCCGGCAGCTCTAGCTGCTTCAGCTAATGCAGCAATACGTCCATGATATAAATAACCACCACGGTCGAATACTACAGTTTCAATCTTAGCGTCTAATGCACGCTTTGCAACTAATTCACCAACTGCTTTAGCTGCTTCTACATTTGAACCATTAGCTAACTTTAGGTCCTTATCTAGTGAAGAAGCACTAACTAAAGTCTTACCAGTTAAATCATCAATAACTTGAGCATAAATTTGCTTATTAGAACGGAAAACACATAATCTTGGCTTGCTAGCAGTGCCCTTTAGTGTTTGACGTAAACGCAAATGTCTCTTTTGACGAGTTACGTTCTTTGATACTTTACTAATCATATGTTATGTACTCCTTTCAACTACTTCTTAGCAGTCTTTCCTTCCTTACGACGAATATGTTCGTAATCATACTTAATACCCTTTCCTTTGTAAGGTTCAGGCTTACGAATCTCACGAATTTCAGCCGCAAATTGACCAACTGCTTGCTTATCAATACCAGAGATTACAATTTGTGTATTCTTTGGTAATTCTACTTTAATACCAGCAGGGATTGGCATATCTACTGTATGAGAATAACCAGCAGATACAACTAATGTATTTCCCTGTAATGCTGCACGGTAACCTACACCGTTAATTTCAAGAGTCTTTTTGAAACCCTCAGATACACCGACAACCATGTTATGAAGTAAGGCACGAGTAGTACCATGGAAAGTCTTCATTTCCTTAGTGTCGTTTGGACGCTTAACAACTACTTGAGTTGCTTCAACGTTAATTTCTAGTTCGCTATTGAATTGAAAGCTTAATTCTCCCTTAGGGCCCTTTACGGTAACTAGATTACCTTCAGCTACGCTGACTGTAACGCCTGCAGGGACTAGAATAGCCTTATTACCAATACGAGACATATTTAAATACCTCCGTAATTTTTATTATTGTTTTTATTATATTTTGGTTATTACCAAACGTAAGCTAATACTTCTCCACCGATTTTTAGCTTACGAGCCTGCTTATCAGACATAATACCTTGAGAAGTAGAGATGATAGCTACGCCTAAACCATTTAATACCTTTGGTAATTCATCAGCTGTTGAATATACATGTAAGGATGGCTTAGAGATTCTTTTCATACCCTTAATTACTCTTGAGTTATTCTCAGTGTACTTTAATGTAATTGTTGTATTACTCTTAACATCGCTTGTAACAGTGTAGTCTGCAATGAAGCCTTCTTGCTTTAATACTGCAAGGATAGCAGTCTTAACCTTAGAGCTTGGAACAGTTACTGTTTCATGACGCATTGCGTTTGCGTTCTTAATGCGAGTTAACATATCCGCAATTGGATCTGTCATCATATCTTGATATTTCCTCCTTATTAAACTTTTAGATTACCAGGAAGCTTTTTTAACGCCTGGAATCTGGCCCTTGTATGCTAATTCACGGAAACAAATACGGCATAACTTGAACTTACTGATTACAGCATGTGGTCTACCACAACGCTCACAACGAGTATATTCACGAGCAGCATATTTTGGTTTTCTATGATTTTTAACAATCATTGATGTTTTTGCCATAGTTTATATCCTTCCTTATTACTTTCTAAAAGGCATACCCATTAAAGTTAATAGAGCACGACCTTCTTCATCTGTAGCTGCAGTAGTAACGATAACGATATCCATACCACGTAGCTTTTTAACCTTATCGAAATTAATTTCAGGGAAGATTAACTGTTCCTTAACACCCAGAGTATAATTTCCACGACCATCAAATGCATTTGGATTTACACCATGGAAGTCACGTACACGTGGAAGAGAAACTGATACAAGCTTATCTAAGAACTCATACATTCTTTCTCCTCTTAATGTAACCTTGCAACCAATAGGCATACCTTCACGAAGCTTGAAGTTAGCAATAGACTTCTTAGCCTTTGTAACTACTGGCTTTTGACCTGCAATTAATGTTAATTCTTCAACAGCATCATCTAATACCTTAGAGTTAGCTACTGCATCACCAACACCCATGTTGATAACAATTTTCTCTAGTCTAGGGACTTGCATTGAAGACTTATATGCGAATTTATTCGCTAATTCTGCTCTAACAGAAGTATTATATTTTTCCTGTAAACGATTCACGAAATATTCCTCCTCTCAACTAGATTACTTATCAAACTCATATTGAGTCTGATCCTTAGCAACTCTAATCTTCTTAGTTTTGCCATTTTTATCAGTTACAACCTTTACACCAACACGAACAGCCTTGTTTGTCTTAGGGTTTAATAACATTACATTAGAAGCATCGATTGGAGCCTCTTCCTCAACAATTCCACCATCTGGATTTGCTTGAGTTGGCTTCTTATGCTTCTTAACCTTGTTTACGCCCTCAACTACAACCTTGTTTGTCTTAGGGTAAACTCTTAAAACCTTACCTGTTGTAGGAGTAAGATTGCCTTTTTTATCTGTTGTATATCTATCGCTACCAGCAATAACAACAACTGTATCTCCAGCTTTAATCTGCATCTTTCTTACCTCCTCTTATAGTACTTCTGGAGCTAAGGATACAATTTTCATGAAATCCTTATCACGTAGCTCTCTAGCTACAGGTCCAAAAATACGAGTGCCCTTAGGGGTCTTATCTTCACGGATGATTACTGCTGCATTCTCATCAAATTTGATATAAGAACCATCAGCTCTGTGTAAGCCAGCCTTAGTACGAACGATAACTGCCTTAACTACATCACCCTTCTTAACTTGTCCATTAGGAGCTGCTTCCTTTACAGAACATACAACGATGTCACCAACGTTTGCATATCTGTGAAGTGCACCACCTAATACTTTAATAATTAATAATTCACGAGCACCGCTATTATCAGCGACTGCTAATCTTGTTTCCTGTTGAACCATATTAGTACCTCCTTGAAACCTATATTAAATAGTTTCCTTAGACTTTACTACTTCAACTAAGACATACTTCTTAGTTTTAGATAGTGGTCTTGTCTCCATGAATTTAACAACATCTCCAAGCTTTGCAGTGTTGTTTTCATCATGTACATGGAACTTAGAAGACTTCTTTGTACGCTTCTTATAGATAGGGTGAACACCAAATGTATCAACGGAAACAACAATTGTCTTATCCATCTTATCAGAAACTACTGTTCCTGTGAAAAACTTACGAGTATTACGCTCCATGTTGTCTCCTCCTCTTACTCAGCCTTGCTAGCAACAGCCTTTTCAGTTAAAACTGTCTTTAATCTAGCAATGTCTCTTTTGATTTCATTCATACGAGCAGGCTTTTCAATGTTACCAAGAGCAGCCTGGAATTTTAAATTGAATAATTCTTCTTTAAGATCAGCAATCTTCTTATTGATTTGATCTTCAGTCATATTACGAATATCTTTTGCCTTCATGACTACTCACCTACTCTTTTTACAATTTTAGTAGTACAAGGTAATTTATGAGAAGCTAAACGAAGTGCTTCACGAGCGACATCCTCTGGAACACCAGCAACTTCAAATAAAATAACATCCTTCTTTGCTACTGCAACCCATACTTCAGGTGCACCTTTACCAGAACCCATACGTACTGCTAAAGGCTTCTTTGTTTTACTTACGTGTGGGAAAACTTTAATCCATACTTGTCCCTGACGGTTCATCTTACGAGTGATAGCTACACGGGCAGCCTCGATTTGTTGGCTTGTTAACCAGCAACCTTCAGTACAAACTAAACCGAATTCACCGAATGCGAAGTCTGTACCACCCTTTGCATGTCCATGATAATATACTCTATGAGGACGACGGAACTTTACTCTTTTAGGCATTAACATTATTGCTTACCTCCCTTAGAGCTTTCTGCATCTTTCTTAGGTGCTCTTGGCTTAGCGTTTCTAACTGGCTTCTTTTCTTCAACAGCTCTTGTAGGAACTTCGAATACTTCGCCCTTGTAAATCCAAACCTTGATACCTAACTTACCATATGTAGTAAGAGCTTCAGCAACAGCATAGTCAACATCTGCTCTTAAAGTTTGTAGAGGAACTTGTCCTTCATTGTAACCTTCGCTACGAGCCATTTCAGCGCCGCCTAAACGACCAGAAATTAATGTCTTAGCTCCCTTAGCTCCAGCCTTCATTGCTCTTTGAATTGCAACCTTTTGAACTCTACGGAAAGAAGCACGTGCCTCTAACTGTTCAGCGATAGACTTAGCAACTAATGTTGCGTCTAACTCAGGCTTCTTAATATCAACAACAGTGAAGATAATTTCTTTCTTTGTTCTGTAAGCTAATTCCTTAACTACAGCATTCTTTGTTTCAGCATCATGACCGATTACAACACCTGGCTTAGCAGTATATAATGTAATCTTTACACGATCCTTGTTGCTTGTGCCTTTAACACGTTCGATAATAACACGTGAAACAGCAGCTTTTGCATAAGTTTTCTCTAAATACTTACGGATTGCTAAATCCTCATGTAATAGATCAGCTACTTTTGTCTTTTCTGCATACCATGCAGCATCCCAATCACGGTTGATACCAACACGTAATCCAATTGGACTAACTTTTTGACCCATGTGTTATTTACCTCCTACTTTGATTCTTTCTCTGCAACAACAACTGTAATGTTGCAAGTTCTCTTTTGAATAACATCACCACGGCCCTTAGCACGAGGTAACATTCTCTTCATTCTAATACCATCTGTAACATAGCATTCCTTAACAAATAAATTGTTAACATCCATGTTATAGTTATGCTCTGCATTTGCGCATGCAGAATTTAATACCTTTAAAACTACTTCTGTAGCCATCTTGTTTGTAAGCTTCAAAATAGCCTTTGCTTCAGCTACATCCTTATTACGGATTAGGTCTACAACAAGACGAGCCTTACGAGGAGTAATTCTAACAGTATTTGCAATAGCTTTTGCTTCCATTATGATTTTTCTCCTTTATACTATTTCTTAGCTGCTTTATCGTTTCCGTGACCATGATAAGTTCTTGTAGGAGCAAATTCACCTAACTTATGACCTACCATGTCTTCAGTAATGTATACTGGAACATGTTCACGTCCGTTGTATACTGCAATTGTTAAGCCAACAAATGCTGGGAAGATTGTTGATCTACGAGACCAAGTTTGGATAACCTTCTTGTCACCAGCTTGTGCTGCTTCAACTTTTTTCATTAAGTGGCCATCACAGAATGGGCCTTTTTTAATTGAACGAGCCATATTGTTCCTCCTTATTTACCATTTCTTCTACGAACGATAAGTTTATTTGAAGCTTTCTTGTGCTTACGAGTCTTTAGACCTAATGCTGGCTTACCCCAAGGAGTCATAGGAGAAGGACGACCAACTGGACACTTACCTTCACCACCACCATGAGGGTGATCATTAGGGTTCATAACGGAACCACGAACTTCTGGTCTTAAGCCCATATGACGAGCTCTACCAGCCTTACCAATTCTAACTAATTCATGAGATTCATTACCAACTTCACCAATTGTAGCCTTACAAGCGGCTAAAATCTTACGAACCTCACCAGATCCTAAACGAACTAATACATAACCTTCCTCACGACCAAGGATTTGAGCAGATACACCAGCAGATCTAGCGATTTGTCCACCCTTTCCTGGATGTAATTCGATGTTATGAATTAAGCTACCTACTGGGATGTTTACGATTGGAAGTGCATTACCAACCTTAATATCTGCGTTTGCGCCAGAAACTAAAACTGAACCAACAGTTAATCCCTTAGGAGCTAAGATATATCTCTTTTCACCATCAGCATAAACTAATAAAGCAATGTTTGCGCTGCGGTTTGGATCGTATTCAATAGTCTTTATTGTTGCTGGAATACCATCCTTATTTCTCTTGAAGTCAATGATACGGTATTGTCTTTTTGCACCGCCACCTTGATGACGAACTGTGATCTTACCAGTATTGTTACGACCACCATTCTTCTTAACAGGTGCTAATAATGACTTTTCAGGAGTGTCTGTTGTTAATTCTTCAAATGTTAACACAGACATGTTACGTCTACCATTAGACGTTGGCTTATATTTTCTAACTGCCATAGTTAATATTTCCTCCTATTAAATCTCAAAAGCGTCGATCTTATCGCCCTCTGCTAACTTGCAGATAGCCTTCTTATATGCTGGCTTGAAACCAGTATGTTGACCAACTCTTGCCTTCTTAGGTAAAACATTTACTGTTGCTACAGAAACAACTTTTACCTTAAAAATCTCTTCAACAGCATTCTTGATTTCTACTTTGTTAGCAGACTTTGCAACCTTGAATGTGTACTTGTTATAGTTTTCCTTAAGAGCCATTGACTTTTCTGTAATGATTGGACCCTGGATAATATCAAATGCCTTTGTCATATTACTTCAATGCCTCCTCATAATACTTAACAGCTGCCTCTGTAACAACTAAGTTCTTGAAACATAACATTTCATATACAGATGCATTGTTAGCTGGTGTTAAATAAACACCTGGAATGTTAGAAGCTGATAATACATTCTCAGTAGTTAACTCCTCTGGAGCGCAAACTACGATTGTCTTACCTTCAGCCTTAACGTTTGCTAAGAACTTAACGAAATTCTTAGTCTTAATCTCTTCGAACTTAACGTTCTCAACTGCAATTAACTTTCCTTCATTAACGAAGTAAGTTAAAGCATTCTTTAAACCTAATTGCTTAACCTTCTTATTTAACTTGAAGGCATAACTTCTTGGTGTAGGACCAAATACTGTTCCACCACCAACCCATTGTGGTGCACGAGTAGAACCTTGACGAGCACGACCTGTACCCTTTTGTCTCCAAGGCTTCTTACCACCGCCACTTACTTCTGAACGACCCTTAGTGTCGTGAGTACCTTGTCTCATAGCTGCTCTTTGTGCGTTAACTACATCGTAGATAACCTGCTTATTAATTTGTACACCGAATACAGCTTCGCTTAATTCTAAATCCTTAACTTTTTCACCGGACTGATTTAATACTGCGATTGTTGGCATAATAAATCTCCTTCCCTATTACTTAGCAGCCTTTACAGCTGTTTTGATTACTACGAATCCCTTCTTAGGACCTGGAACATTACCGCGGATTAAGATTAACTCTCTATCAGCATCAACCTTAGCGATTGTTAAGTTTTGTAATGTTACAGTCTCGGAACCCATGTGTCCTGGTAACTTCTTACCTTTCATGTTACCCTTGATTGCACCCATAGAACCTACTTCGCGGTGACAAGCAGATACACCGTGAGTCATTCTAAGTCTAGCATGATTATATCTCTTGATTGTACCAGCAAATCCCTTACCCTTGGAAGTACCTGTAACATCAACGATATCACCTGCTGCAAAAATATCTACTTTAATTTCTTGGCCTACGTTATAAGATAACAAATCATTTCCCTGAGCTTCGGAGAAACGGAATTCTCTGATGAAGCGCTTAGGAGCAGTGTTTGCCTTAGCAACGTGACCCTGCTCAGGCTTGTTAGAAAGATTAACTTTCTTATTGCAACAACCAACCTGGACAGCAACATAACCATCGTTCTCAACTGTCTTTTGTTGTAATACTACATTTTCAGAACAGTCAACGATAGTAACTGGAACTAAATTTCCAGCTGCATCGAAAATTTGAGTCATGCCCAATTTTCTACCTAAGATTCCCTTAGCCATTTGAAATTTTCCTCTTTTCTAAATATTTTTTAAATTAATTACTTCTTTAATACAATGTCTACACCAGAAGGTAGCTCAATGTGCATTAAAGCATCAATTGTTTGTGGATTTGGTTCCACAATTTCGATTAATCTCTTATGAGTTCTTCTTTCGAATTGTTCACGTGAGTCTTTGTTAACATGAACAGATCTTAAGATTGTGAAGACTTCCTTTTCTGTTGGAAGAGGAATAGGTCCATTTACTGTA
>Ga0247610_10003398_pt1 | contig 17523 bp, 39 predicted proteins | sample 174DNAGHGhighgp2_FD_193483 | JGI IMG/M metagenome (GOLD analysis project Ga0247610, IMG submission 193483) | Sheep rumen microbial communities from Palmerston North, Manawatu-Wanganui, New Zealand - 1742 DNA GHGhigh gp2 | ecosystem: Host-associated > Mammals > Digestive system > Stomach > Rumen... | reverse complement strand
CTACGGAGCGAACGACTGTGATCCTAAGAACTGCTTAGCCGAGTTCACGTCGAAGGAGTACGACTACTTTGACAAGTCGCTCATGTCGCTCGGTGGTGGCAACCACTTCATCGAGATTGACGAAGCGTCGGATGGAACGAAGTATCTCATCATACACTGTGGGTCGCGTAACTTCGGCAAGAAGGTGTGCGACTACTGGCAGAACGTAGCTGTGGCTGAGATGGCTGACAAGGCCTTCGACGCGTCAGAGGATGAGATTGATGAAATAATCAATGGTTTGTGACCAAAGCCGTATTGATTTGTTATAATATTAGTGTAATAACTGATAAGGAGAAACAAATGCCATACAACTACGATTTAGAGAAGTTCAAAGAGCAAGCGATCACTGACGCTATTTCGATTTTTCCTGGTGGCCGCAGTCGAGTTGATTGGATGGTTCAAGCGATTGCAGAGAAAATCGTCGCTGGCTATGTCGCTGGCTACAAGCAGTGCAATGAGGACATCAAGATCGGTGCTTAAAATTGTTTGTGACCAAAGCCGATGCAGTTTGATATAATATCAATGTAACGACTGATAAGGAGAAAACATGAAGATTGATGAAGCTATAGAGAAGGTGAAAGCTGCGTGCCTGGCTAAAGGACGGCCTGACCTCATTCCTACGGCGATTGGTCGAGTGAAGAAGCTTTACAAAGCGAAGAAGGATGCGATTGAGGCTGACCTCGCTTATCTTGAGGGCGAGTCGCGTGATGGCTACATCCATGACATGAAGATTGCTCAGCGTTGGGCGTCGCTCAACCGTCGGAAGATTGGTGAGCGTATCTGCGCTGCGATGGGTTGGGCGCCTGAGTCGCTTCGCTCGAATTCGTTTGAGACGGTCCACAACTACCTCGGCGACGACAACATCATCCGCAAGTCGTCGATATCTGCGAAGAAGGGCGAGCGCGTTCTTATTCCTCTCAACATGCGCGATGGCTCGATCATCGGCATTGGCAAGGGCAATGAGGACTGGAATGAGTCTGCGCCTCACGGTGCTGGTCGTCTTATGTCTCGTGCGAAGGCGCGTGAGTCGATTGACTTGGCGGCTTACGAGAAGTCGATGGAAGGAATCTTCACGACGTCTGTGTCTCGCGACACGATTGATGAGGCGCCTTTTGCTTACAAGCCTTCGAAGAAGATCGTCGAGCAGATTGCTGACACTGTCGATGTGGTTGAGGTAATCAAGCCTATCTACAATTTCAAGGCCTCGGAGTGACCCGAGTGGGTCGTAGGTGTTTCTCCAAAATTCGTTTACGTTGGTCCTGGTACTCCCCAGGACCTTTTATATGTTATCGATTCTGATAGCATATGTTCATTTTTAGCATATATCCGGGCGTCAACTGTCCCAGGGCACAACGGTTCTGGCAGCCTAATATAATCCTATTAACCATGCTGCCAAGAGAACTTAGACAATTTGTCAGACAATTTGTGACCAAACCATGGTCCTTTTGTTATAATATCACTGTTGGTTGATTGAATGCATGTCGTCCAATTGGCAGGACTCCGCGGAAGCGGTAATGTGGGTTCGAGTCCCACCGTGAGATAGATCAGCATCCGGACAACAACTGGTGGAGCAAGCGCAGCTCCACCTTTTATTTGCATTTATTTCCGTTTATTAGTGGCCACATTATAGCAAGTTTGTTATAATATCAATGTAAACTGAATGAAGGAGAAAATGATGAAAGTTCTGAAATACATCGGCGTTCTCGTGGCTTTGGCTCTCTGCTATCGGTATGTGCCGTATGGCGACCTTATCTGCCTCATCGTCAATCTTATTGCGCTTTGGCACCTCGTCAACAGCGGCAAGTAAGGGAAAACATGAACATCAACCAGTATAGAAAGCTTGGCATGAAGCTCCGCTCTAAGGGGTGGGATCTTCGTGCACCTGAGATTGGATCATTCGCTTATGGCCGTCTCATTGCGCTTGACAACCTTAAGGTTGTTGGTGGTGACTGGCATATCACAGTCTATCGGTTTGACAACATCAACTGTGGTTTGTATTTCAACTCTCTTCGTCAGGTCCAGCGTTGGGCAGACAACGGGTTCAAAGATGAGTTCCTTCCTAAGATTCCCCTTGAGGATGGCTCTTTCAAAATTCAGAAAAAAGTTGCATGAGTTTGTGGCAATGGTGCAACTCATTTGTTATAATATCAATGTAATGTGAATTAAGGAGAAACAATGAAGAAACCTGCTGAGAAGTTCTACATCGTCGCTGAGCGTGACAATCCGCAGCTTGGAACCTATCTGAGCAATGTGTTCGTTGGAATGAAGCGAATCAACAAGAACTCAATTTCATGCCGTTTCGATGATTGTGGCAGCCGGTCGCTGAAGTTTGGGCTTGTCGGAGTTGGCGACATCCATGGCCACTACTGCATCAGCTCGGGCAGTTGCGTCTATGGGTCGATGATCTATCGTGGATTTGAGACAGCTCGTGAAGCTCAGATCTATCTCGACCGCAATTGGGCGACCAGCCGCTTATATGAGCAATGCTCCAAGATTTTGAACGTCCCGCATTCCGAAAGATTTGTGAAATAATTAGTGACCGCGCGGCCAACAGTTTGTTATAATAATCATGTAATGAAAATTAAGGAGAAACCAAAAATGAGAAAGTCCGACAACCGTGAGCGCCATCAGTTCTGCTTCAGCTTCATGCGCGGAGACACTGGCGGCCAGAAGACCAAGACTTTTTGGGGCGATGGAGACCCTGAGACCGCTAAGAAGGACTGCATTGCTCAGGCCAAGCGGTATGCGACTTCGTATGAAGGCGAGCTGAACCAGAAGGCCCGTGACAAGGCCTATCGTCGTGGTGACCGCTACGCTCCGAGCCACATTGACGTCCAGATTGTTGGAAGCTCCATGTGGAGATAAGTGACCAAACTCAAGAATTTGTGATACAATAAAACCATAAAATCAAAACTCAACAAGAAAGGTAAATGAAAATGGACAAGAACACCGATACCAAGACCACCAAGAAGACCGACATCAAGGCCGAGCTCGCCAAGATCAAGGATCTGATTGCGATTGAGGACAAGAAGATGGCTGACGCTCGCAAGGCCATCAAGGAAGCGAAGGCTGCTGTCGCAAAGCTGCTTGCTGAGCGGAAGGCGCTGAAGGACGAGAAGCGTGCCGCTGCGAAGGCTGCGTTTGAGGCCTACAAGAAGGGCGTCGCTGAGCGTAAGGCTGAGCGTGAGGCCAAGAAGGCAGAGCGCGCTAAGGCTGCGGCTGAGAAGAAGGCCAAGGCCAAGAAGGTCGTCCGCAAGCCGCTGACGAAGGAAGAGGCCGATGCGGGCATTGCTCGTGGTGAGGCAGCTATTGCTAAGGCGAAGAAGGCCGCTGCGAAGAAGACTTCCACGAAGAAGGCCGCTCCTGGTGTGAAGGTTGCTGAGAAGCCTGCCAAGCCGGCTGAGAAGTCTGCCAAGTAACGATTTGCGCGCCTGATGTTTGACGCGTGATACTAGACCTATCATAAACCCCTAAAGACGAGAATGCTCAACGGACCTAGACGTTGGGCATTTTCGGTTTTTGTAAATAGGGATATGGATCCAAACAACATAGAAGTAATTTCAGTAGGCTGTTTTGGCTGGAGAGCTAAAAACAAAAGCGATGGCTGGTGGTATATTGGAAACTAGCTCGCTTCGAAGACTAAAGATGAACTTGACATCGTGAAGATGGAAGCTAACTTGGCAGAAGACGTCAAGCTTGCAGCAAAGAATCTCATGGTCGCTGAGTTCAAAGATGTTGAGTCTGACATGCAGTATGTCGTCAAATTCGAGAATGACAGAAAGCTTTGGAAGTTAGAAGTCAAGTCCAGCCCAGACGCTTAGATAATGAAAGAGGACAAGAAGAAGTTCTTTGGGTCAGAGGTTTGGAAGCTGACATGTCGCAGAACTGTTGAGATATTAGAGAGAAGCTTAGCCACATTGAAGGACTACATAACTCCAATGGTCGAGGGCGGTGAGCTTATGAAGGTCGATGAAATTGCTTACCGTAAAGTGGTTGACTTTCTAGAAGACAGCGAACTCATGAAGAATATCAAATTGCACAAATATATTCATTAACGATAACTTATGATTTTACACCAGGTGTAAAAGTTCACCAAGTTATCCAGGGCTCAACGGTTGGTTGGGCCCTATATAGTTATATTAACCGTTATGCCCATGAATCTAGAAGTCATCTAGAATATTCAGAAAATAATTTTAATTGATTAGTGTCCAAAGTCTATGCCTTTTGTTATAATATCAATGTTGAATGAATAATTCAGCAGAGATCTTTGATAAGTTGGTTGAATATATGTCGGCCCTCCAGATATAAGAAGCCTGGCTCGAATGTGTGGCGCAGGATCGGGGTGAAAGCCCTCGGTTGGAGAACCGTGAAACTGGAGGTTGGCAAAGGAGTTTCGCTAAATGCATTAAGTGCTGTTCGTAAAAAAATCGCTGACTTACAGAGAGGGCCACTCCGAATAGCCTTATCTGCATTTAGCATATAACGGAGAGTAGCTCAGTTGGCTTAGAGTGCTCGGTTTGGATCCGAAAGGTCGTGGGTTCGAGTCCCACCTCTCCGACCATTTGCTCAGCGTCAATGGTTGACGCGTCTAATGTAAGTGTGACGCGTCTTCTATGAGACATAGAGCACGTCGACTCGGCGACGTAAAAGAGGTCAATAGGCCGAGAGCGGCTGACCACGCAAATTATTCTCCTTATAGCGTGGCAGCGAGACAACTGGTTGGAAACGTCAATAGACTAGCGGTTAGGTTGCTGCCTGGTAGGGGCGGAGACAGAGGTTCAACTCCTCTTTGACAATGTTTTCAAACACCCGTCTGGACCGGGACGTTCCAGGGCGCTTGGCGCCAAGGCCAAGAGGCGTAACGCAGCCTTAGCCACGTATCGTGAACTTGAATGCGTAAGTCGCCAGCAGCTGAGGCGGCGTCCTCTTAGAGGAAGTGCCAATAATGGCGCCTGAAAAGAAGAGTCTGCATTAATGAAGACCTCATTGTAAGAGACTCGGAACGAGAGGTAGGAGCCGGAAGGTCTGATCAACCTTCCGGTTTTCTTTTTTATTTTCTGGTTAGTGACCAAAGTCTGGTTGTTTTGTTATAATATCAATGTAAACTGAATTAAGGAGAAAACAAAAATGAGACATCACAACCCTACGTCCACCAGCCTTTGGTCGTTCCACCGCAATGAGAAGTGCTACTCCCCTTATCAAAGCGGGCACTACACTTATGAGAAGGCTTCGCCTGAGCGCGTCTACGTGAAAGTGATAAAATTCATCGCCGAGCATCCAAATTGCAAGCGGATCGACATCATCCGCGCGCTTTGGTGGCCCAATGCTAACAAAATCGACGCCCGCGGCGAGCAATCTTTACTTTTCTCGAATCTGCTCTATGACGACTTGATTGACTACAATTGCAAATATGAGTACACTGTGACGCAAAAGGGATACGATGTGCTGCGTCGTGCTGGCATAACCGAAATCAATATTGTGAAAACGATAAAGTTGTAAGTGACCAACACTGGTAAAGTTTGATACAATAATCATGTAACAACTAATAAGGAGAATTGAAAATGGCTCGATACAACAGCAAAGACTACATTCCGTCCTACAGCGACATTGAGGCTAAGCATGATGCTTGGGCGGAGAACGCTAAGGCCGCCCGTGAGCGTGGCTTCCACCTCGGTGAGTATGAGGTCACCTACAAGGTGAATGGCAACCAGCTTACCGAGAAGGTCACCGCTTGCACGGCAGCTGAGGCAGTTGAAGGAATCAAGCGTTCCTGCAGCATGGTTGGTTGGTACCCAATCGACATCCAGACGAAGACCCTCGTCGAACCTAACATCTACGTTTAAGGAGCTTATATGGCTAGAAAAATGATGGCGCCAAAGCAAAGATATTTTGGCACCGAAGAAGAGAGAGCTGAGATTGCTGCAAAATATAGGCAAGGCCAATGTCTTACGTTGGATGAGTGCAGCAAAGTGATGGGCCTAAGCCGTTCGGCAATCAAGGCAATTGAGGCACGCGCATTGGCAAAACTTAGAAAGGAAATCGAGAAGAGATACGGAAAGAATATCTGTTTGTCCGACTTTGTGAACACTTCTAATGGACGGCAATGTGCAACAATGATTCAAGTCGGAGATGGTGAATAATTTAGGGGTAGTATAATATATTTAGGTGCAGTGGTTGGAATGAAGATAATTGGGCGAAATAACATATGATGCACCATTGAGGGCCGAGACGTACTACTCCTTTCTTGCGTCTCGGCCCTCTTCTTTTTAGGCGACCAAAAAATGAAAATTGCTTTCTTTGTAAGTGCTGGTGTTCTTACTTTCTGTCTTTGGATGTGGTATGAGATGAAGCATGCTCCTACCATCAAAGACTAATTTAGGCAGCCAAACATGACTGCCTAAACTTGACAAGCAATTGTTTTTAGAATTACTTAGTTGTCAACTTGATCAAGAGAACGACGTCAGATGATGGCTCTTCTTTTGTTTCCTCTTCTCCATCCTCATCATCAGTGTCCTTTGCCTTGGAAAGGCCAAGATCAAGTTTCTTGACATCTGAACTTGGGACCTCAGTGTCAAGGACATTTGCAATTAGCTCAGTGAATTTCTTGACAAGCTTGTCATCTGTTCCATCTACTTTTGACATGATTACGTAGTTAGCGTCATTGAGGAACAGCTCACCAAACTAATCAAGTATCTTCTACTTCCAGTCGCCCTTCATCTTGTCTGGCTTTCCTACCTAGACTGCGTAGTCAAAGTGTGATATCTTCGCCTGCTTCTCAATGGCGTCTGTCAAAAATCTAGAAATCTTAAGTGTCATGTCTTTGTCTTTCTTTTTCTCCGCCCGCCTGCGCGGGCGTTAGGTAATAATTCTTATAAATAAGTAAGGAATTTGTCCTTTATATCTATAATAATTATAATTATTATTTATTTACTACATTGAAAATAGTTAGTGACCAATGTCTAACTGATTTGTTATAATAATAATGTAATCGAGATTAAGGAGAATAAAATGAAACTGAAGAAAGCGCACCTCGTATACTTCGTCCAGAAAGACACGCCTCTGCGTATGGACTACCGCTTTGGGTACCAGCGCACACCCGAATCCGCGTTGAAGTACCACCTCGCTCAGTGGATCAGCAAGGACTATTACAGTTCGAAACTGTTCAAGAAGATTTATCCGAAGGCGTATGATACTCGTGAAGAGGTCGAGGCGATTGCGTCGAAGTTCAATGAGGAGCTGGTCAAGTCCTGTCCGTGGGAGAAGTACGAAGAGGTTAAGTGACCAAAGCCGAGCAGATATGAAAAGTGCAACAAAAAAGAATGCAAAGCAGTTTGGTGCTTATTGTTGTGATGAAAATGGCATAGCAGTAAGATGCTTTGACAACAAGAGAGCATGTTGGAGTTGGATGGACAAGCATCATTCAGAACTAAGCCAAGAAGAGAAGGGAAAGAGAATCTGGACGTTTGGCTCTCGCTCTCAACTCTTGAGATTTTGGAATAAGCAGATACAGCTTGGATGTAGTGACAGTGATGTACTTGGATGTATGGCTTATTGGTGTGGATGTGGAACAAAACTGGGACTAGACTTGAAAAAAGGAAAAGCTCATAAAATAGTTAGTGACCAAAGTGGCCTAAGTTTGTTATAATATCAATGTAACGTGAATTAAGGAGAATTGAAAATGCCACAGCAACAGTTGAACGCCCTCATCGCAGTAGCTCATCAGCTTCCCGCTATCGCAAAGCAGTTGAAGATTGCGAATGAGCTTAAAGCTCTCGAGATTCGTCTCAAGTTTCATGGAAGCATTGAGCCAGTTCCTGAGTGGGTGGGTGAGATGGAGAAGATTTTGAAAGGAGAATAACAATGGATTTTTTCACTTCAGATTGGCACCTCAATGACGAGCTGATTCTCAAGGTCTGCGGCCGCAACTTCAAGAATGCTGCTCGCATGACTGAGGTGATTGTTGACCGAGCAAACCAGCGCGCTAAGCTGAAGTCCGACAACATCATCCATGTCGGCGACTTCATCCAGCGTGGACTTGACCGTGGGACTGGGGACAAGGAGACGCAGGTCTCTGCGAAGGCGGTGATTGCAAATCTTTGGGCGAACCTCATCCTCATTGAGGGCAACCACGATGAGAACAACCGTTGCCACACTGTTGGCAAGGCGCTCTTGCGAAAGGTTGGCAAGTTTGACTGCGCAGTCCAGCACTATCCGTCACATGTTCGGCTTGTGCTTGACCCTCGCCTTGGTCGCACGGCTTTTTCTACCTATACACTCATCAACATCTGCGGACACGTGCATGACAAGTGGGCGTTCAGCTACGACGCTACGCTCAACGTCCTCAACGTCAACGTCGGCATTGACATCTACCCTTACATGATTAAGGAGTGTGACCTTGCCATGAAGATTGAGACTGAGCTGAAGCGCCTTGGCAAGAAGGCATATCGGTTTCTGTGATTCGTTACACTGGCCCATCAGGTCTTTTCTCCTTCCTGACGGGCCTTTTATTTTGAAGTAAATAAAGCTAGTATCAAGAAGAGACAACAACAATGGAAATATACATTCGTACAAGATCTTTAGACAGTGGCAGAACTGCATGGTGGAATCATGAAAATGGCGAGTCTTATTTGCTTGACTCACCAACGCTGTTTGCTAAAAGCAAGTATAGTGGAGACACATTCATGGCTGGAACGCCATTCAAGTCAGCAAATGAGGCAATGCGTGAAGCTAAGAAAGCTAAGAAGCAAGCTGAGTATGATGGTGACGTCGACGTTGAAGTCACATTCTGGCGATTCAAAGGCAATGAATTGATTGGAACCAAGTTTACGCGTGACGGCAAAATAGTCAAATAACGCATCTTCTATTCAAAATTCTTAATTATAAAGTCTAGTCTGTGTAGAAATAATTAGTGACCACAGACTAGACTTTTTGTTATAATAATAGTGTAACAACCAATAAGGAGAAACAAAGATGATTACCGCAAACGAAGCTCGCAAGCTCACCAACGAAATCCTCGAGCCCGTCAGTGGTTCAGTCGAGTTCAAAGCTATCATGGCTCAAATTGAACGTGATATTCGAACGGCAATTTCAGATGGACTTGAGAAAATCGAGATTATTGGACATGTATTGAAGGTCTACAACAACTACAAGTACCCGAAGTGCATCAACGCAAGCAAGATCGATACTGACCATTTCTGGTGGCCCTACGTCAAGACCGAGCTCGAGAAGAATGGATTCAAGATTTTCAACACAATTACGTGTGACCATTACATCGTCGCTTGGTGACCAAACGCTAAGCAACTTGATAAAATATTCTTATAACAACAAGGAGAAAACAAATGGCTACGAAAATCTGGATTGCCACTTACGTCGACAATAGCGAAACATGCGATGGAAAAGCGCGCGTGCTCGACGTCTACAAGTCCAAAGAAGAGGCAAAGGCAGCAGTGAGAAATGACATTGAGCATTGGTGTGACTACCATGCCGGTGAAAACTATGCTGTTGACTTTGACCGCATGATAACTTACTTCGCTGAAAATGGTGATGGCTGTGAGTGGAACATTGAAGAGTGTTTGCTTGATGTCACCGAAGAGGATGAGCAGGCAGACGTCATTGATGATGGACAGCTTGAGATTGACGTCAAGGAGGTGTGACATGCATTGGAAACCATTTACTTCAAGCAACGAAAAAGTTCTGCCAACGCAGAAAGAGATGATGTTGATTATGGCAGCTGAAGCACTGCGTTGGGCAATTGGAATTGGCGCACTTCTGCTTAGCTGGCATTTTCTCAGTTGTGCCTTAGACATGATTGTGAGGTAAGCTATGATAGACGGTCCGTATGGAAAGCTTATTGAAAACATAATTCAAAACAGAAAGGATGAAAAAGTGAGAGAGACAAAGACAGTAAGGTCAGGTGGAATTGGGTTCTGTGGACTGCTTGCTATCGTATTCATTGCGCTGAAGCTTGCTGGAATCGGAGCCGTCGCTACTTGGTCTTGGTGGTGGGTGCTTAGCCCTCTGTGGATTCCATTTGCCCTTGTCTTGGTTGTCGCCATCTTGGTGGTTATTTGCATTGCTGCGTGTAAGTAGTGAAGTAAATATCAAGATTAGGAAAATCAAATGGGAAGGAGCTTTATGGAAGATGACACGTGTCGACGCATATTTGTTCAAGAATTCGTTGAAAATGATCTTGAAACTTCTAGACGCTCCTACTTTGGACGACGCAACTAAGGCCCGCATAAAAGCTGAGATAGATGTGATGATCCAGGTACTTGATCGTTCTTCATTAAAATAGCAATAAACTGCAACTTATGCGACATCCTCTGGAGCCAACTGTTCGTGGGCGAAACGGTGCGGGAACTTGTATATGTTCCTATTAACCGTTCAGCCTAGGAATATTAGAAAAGTTCTGCCAATTAATGACCATGGCAGGGCTTTTTTGTTATAATATCTATGTAACGTGCAATAAGGAGAATGCAATGGTAAAGTATAAAGTTGAGTGTATGCTGGCAGGCTATGGCGCAGGCGCTAAGCTTGAGTATATGGCTGCTAATGACGCCGCGGCTTTTGAGCTTGGGTGGGAGTTTGCGAAAAAGCAGTGGAAATGCATTGCCTTTAGTGTAAGCAAGCGTGTTGGCCGGCGTAAAGTTTATATTTCACCTGAAACTAAGAATGTGACCATGGCGTAGTTAGTTTGATATAATATCAATGTAAACTGAATTAAGGAGAAACGAAAATGCGACACAAAAACATCTACAACGGCGCTCATGGTTGGCGCATCCGCCATAACGCGTATCTTCCTGAGCCTTACGGCAACCACCTCGAGTACAAGCGCCCGTCAATGACACGAGTCTACTGCAAGATTGTCCAGTGGATTGCTGACCATCCTGATTGCTCTCGCAAAGCGGCAATCGTTGGTGTATTCTATGGAAAGCGTATGCGCAAAATGTATGAAGACCGTGTCGCGGCGCCTGATGACGTGTGGAGCCCCAAATCTAAAGCGAAGTTTCGTGAGTATCTTGAGAAGTGGGACCGCGGTGATTTTTCGTGGGTGACGTACAATCCTTCTCGGTATTTCGCAGAGCTTCTTTGGTCTGACATGATTGACTACGACACGAAGACGTTCAAGTACCACGTCACAACTAAAGGTGAAGCGCTCCTTGAAAAGGCGTATCTCAACGACAACATCAAGCTGACTACTGGAAAATTTCCGTGGCAGAAATAAGTTAGTGGCCAAAAGGCAACTGATTTGTTATAATGATAGTGTATCAACCAATAAGGAGAAAACAAAATGATAATTCACGTGTTTGACATTGAGTGGGACCTCGTTGATGAGGAGACCGGCCGTGAGGTTGACGCTAAGGAAGAGGGCCTTCCTGAAGAGGTCGACCTTGAGATTGACGATGATGAAGACGTCAACACTGCGGTTGCCAACCAGCTGAGTGACGACTATGGCTTTTGCGTCAAGTCGTTCAACACTGAAGTCATGCTGGTTGAAGACCAGATCAAAGCAGTTCTTCGCAAGTACTTTGAAGGCAATAAAGAGTATGATCCGAACTTCAGCGCGCAAGACGCTATCGACGAGATTTCGGCAATTGTTGGAATGTGAGGTGAACTATGAAAAAATATCTTGGAAAAGACAAAGCGAAGAAGACGAAAATCAGCACAGCTTTTGATTTGGAAGATGCTACGAAAGAGGCAATGACTGATTGGATTGAAAAGAGCCCGAAGCTTGGAAAGAAGTTGAAAAAGCTTGGCTATACCAATTGGGAGATTTGGCGCTCTTTCCAGACAATGAACAAAGATTTTCTGTCGGCGATTATCGCTGCTGCAATGTGAGGTTAACCATGAAGATTGAAGCAAGAGTTAAGTTCAGCGACAAGTTTGCTAAAGAGCTCAGCATTGATACAGCACGTGTTGATGTCGACACTGACTACGTCACGCCGTATGAGAGCGACATCCGTGACTACGTGGCCAATGAGCTCGCTGAGATATTTGGCTGTTCGTTCGGAGACGACGAGTTTGAGATCATGAACCTTGAGGACATCATTGAGGACCTGAAGTTCGATGAGTTCGAGCGCAAGACACAGTACGCAAACATGTAAGGAGAAGAAGATGAGATCTGTCACAAACAAGATAATCGAGCTTGCTGAACATGGCATCTTGGATTGGGAGACAATTGCTCGTGAGTGCTTGCAGGAAATGTCTGAAGATGACGTCGCTGACATGGCTAACACGTGTGAATGGCTTGATGAAGACTGTTGAAAATAGTTAGTGACCAAAGTCTGGTTGATTTGTTATAATGTCTATGTAACGTGAATCAAGGAGAAAACAATGAGCAAACTTACTGCCAACCGTCTTTGGAACGCCCGCTTCGGCAAGAACAAGAACGTCATCATCTCTCATATTGAGGCGCCTACCGCTGCTGAAGCTGAGGTCAAGGCGTTGAAGAACATGGATGAGCCGATTGCTTCACTTGACTCAGAGCCAATTTACGAATCGAGCATTGATGTCGAGCTCACTGACGGTGATTCTGAATCTGAGAATGGAATTTTTGAAATCAACATCAAGGGCACTGACCAGTCGAAGGTTGATGAGTTTGTGAAATACCTTGCTTGCCTGATAAACGGCATGGCTGTTGAGTATGAATTTCCAAATGAAGCAAACAAGTCGCGAGCGTATACGCATTGCAAACTTGAGAGGTTTATCAACGAAAATGCAATGACAGTTGTCGCACTTTAATTGTGACCACCAGGCCAAAAGTTTGTTATAATAACAACGTAAACTGAAAACCAACAATCCAACAGAAAGGAAACACCTATGTCCGCTAACATCTGCACCGACAAGTCCTGGTTCTCCCAGAACGTTCTTACCGTTGACGAGCTCGACGGTCTCTCCAATGAGGCGTATGAGCGCCGCGTCAATGCTGGCCGCCGCCATATGCCTGTCCGCCACTCCGAGCTTCTGACGAAGTTCCGCGACAAGGCGGCTTCGCTGAACCTCACCCTCGCCAATGAGAAGGGCAAGCTGAAGCGTGATGGCGAGCGCTTCATGTATACGGCCGATATCGTGGACGCGTCTCGTCCTGACTTCGCGCTGAGCCTTGGGTTCGTCAACCACAACGACTGCAGCAAGTCGTTTCAGGGCCTTCTCGGTTCTTACGTCTTCATCTGCTGCAACGGCGTCTGCCACGGCGTGATTCAGCCGTCGAAGATTCGCCATACGCGTGGCAATGTCGATTCTGGCCTCGTGCTCGGCAAGGTCGACACTGTGTTTGACCGTTTCCTCGAGGAGCGTGGTGACGTCCTCGGCCAGATCGATTTGCTGAAGAGCACCAAGCTGACTGACCGTCTGCTCGGCGACTTCCTGCTTGAGGTCACTCGCGCCCACCGTATGGGCAACAAGAACGTTCTCGAGATCGTCAACTACTGCGACAATCCCGAGCAGATGATTGCCGATGAGGTCGAGAATCCGACACTCAACCTTAAAGACGACGACTCGGCGTTCCGTCTTTTGAATGCGTGCTCGTACGTGACCACGCACCGCGTCAAGAATCCTGCAGCTCAGCAGGCCTCGTCGAGGTTCCTCAACGACACGCTGCTCGGCCTCATCAAGCCCGACTTCAAGCGAGTCGGCGATGTGGTTGAGGTTGAAGAGGTCGAGGCTGAATAAGCCTAGGCTCTCTAGAGACCAATTTGAAAGTGCACCTTCTTTCTCCTTGGGTGCACTTTCTTTTATTTATGCAGAGCATCCTGGTGGCCAACTGTCCCAGGTCGTCACCGTTCTGGAAACTGAATATATCTATATTAACCATTTTGACCATGGACTTTAGAAAATAATTGAAAAATTATGCCGAGTTAGTGACCAAAGCGAGACTGATTTGTTATAATATCAATGTAAACTGAATGAAGGAGAAATGAAAATGAGAAAGTTCAAAAAGTTGCCGCCGTTCGTCTGGACCTCGCCTATGGGCCGTGAAACCCCACCGTGGAAGATCCCTCACAAGATCAACCCTGACGCCAAGTGGTTCAAAGCTCTCAAGTTCCTTACCGAGTTTCGACTCAACAAAGAGCTTGGCGAATATAAGTTCAATTTGTTCCCTCTGTGGGAATCTCGCTTAATTGACAAATATGAAGTCGTAGGCACAAACATGATTGCTTATAAAGTCACTCGTCGTGGTGCTGCTCTCGTCAAAAAGTACGACATTTGTTATTGACCAAAGTCTAACTGATTTGTTATAATATCAATGTAAACTGAATGAAGGAGAACAAAATGAAGAACGTCAAAATCCGCCTGCTGACTGACCGCGGCACCCACATCTGGCTGACGATCGACTATATCACTATTCGCGGCCGCAAGCCGCGGAAGCACGTTGACAACTACTACCTCACTGAGAACGCACGCTGGGCGACAGCAGTTCCAGTCAAGGAGGCGCGCAAGTGGATGCGCGAAGCAAAGTACCTCGCCGGCTACGACGGCGACGTCATTGAGAAGGGTGAATACATCCTTGGTGGAAAGCCTACCACTTTGGTGGCGGCAGGTCTTCGCAAACCCGTAAAAAAGTAAGTGACCAAAAGACCAACAGTTTGTTATAATATCAATGTAACGTGAATTAAGGAGAAAACAAAATGAACGACAACACTCGCACAATCACCACCAACTTCTACGGCGACCGCGCCTTTGACATCCTCGATTCGGTCTCTGGTCAACTGTCAGACGGCATGTGGGAGAACTCGCGTGGCTACGACAAGTACTGGACGAACTTCCGTGTGGTACGGCTTGATGACAATCGCGTCGTGTTCCGTGTCAACAAGGACTCGTACACTCGCTACTGTGGCCGGTATCTCGACAATCCTTTCGCTCGCATGTCGGACACCGAATTCCTGGCCTGGTACGCTGGCAAGCTGAAGGCTATCATCGTTTGTGAGGCGAAGGACCACAACTGGAAGAAGGGTTGGTGGAAGCGTGACAACACCACGAACACGTCTTACTACCTCAATCGCAAGCTCGACATCACGGTCGCTGACATCTATACTGTCTACGATGAGCTGCTCGGTCGCAAGAATCGTGCCGACGACGTGTATGGCACCCGCATTTGGGGCAGGAAGGCCGATGACGAGACTATCGCTAAGCGTGCTGAGCTAGCTGAGGCGAAGGCTAAGGCGTTAGCCGATTACAATGAGCACGTCGCAATGCTTGATGAGAAGCTGAAGAAGTTCACAACTGAAATCAACGCTGACAAGCAGCAGGCGCACAAGGTCTACTGCGCAGTGCTTGAGAATCTCGAGGCTAAGTACAAGATCGCTTGAAAGGAGGACTTATGCCTAAGCTAAGCAGACACAAAGCAAACTGCCTTATTATGGCAAAGCTGCAGCGGCTGATTGACAAATATCCTGACCAGCGATTCATTCAGCTGTTGGAGAACTTCGGAATAATTGATGTGACTAAGGATCTCTTTTATGAGGAGTCTGAGCGTACGTTGGAAAAGCTTGAAGAGTATATAAAATAAAGGAAAAGTCATGGAAAAGTGGCATATATACGAAGCGTATGGAATGTGGGTAGCAGAAGAGCCTTATACAGGCAGAACTGTCTGGGCACTGACGCTAGATGAACTCAAACAATGCTTTACGATAGTTGACTGAACAATTTCACGTGTTATCCTTATTGCGTGATGGCCCTCCGGGTGGAGGGCCTTTTTAATTATTTTTTTCTAGGATTAGTGACCACAATGGTATTGTTTTGTTATAATAATAATGTAACAACCAATAAGGAGAAACAAATGAAACTGTTCAACCTCAACGAAACCCTCGCCGAAGCCGGATGGACCGAAGACACCATTCAGAAGATTTACCGTGGCGGTGATCACGTCTGCCGTTGCGGATGTGCTGGACGATACTTCAAGCGTGGTGACCGTGGCTTTACACGAGCGCTTAATGAGCTCCGTCGTGGGTTCCTTACTGAAGAGGCCGGCGACAAAGTCTATGTGTCTGGCTGGGGCCACGACGAAGAGATGACGTCTGACGGCGTTGAGATACAGCGTGACTGCTACATCAACATTCCGATTGCGACTGACCCTCGTCACAACAAGTGCTTCTGCCTCTATCGTGAGGCGTAAATCAAAGGAGAATGCAAATGAGATATCGTGGATTTGGCAAAGCGCCTAAGAAGAGCAATCGCATGAACAGGAACAATCCTGAAAGGTCTAAGTCTTATCGTGATGCTTGGGCAAGGCGGCAGGATCCTGAGCTGTACAGCAATGGCAAGAAGTTCAAGGCGCTCCTCAAGAAGGAAGCTAAGCACGACAGGCTACATGGAAAAAGAAAATAAGTTAGTGACCATAGTCGTACTGATTTGTTATAATATCTATGTAATCTGAATTAAGGAGAAAACAATGCACATCAAATTCATATCAGAGCACAATCGCGCTGCGCGTCTTGCAGATATCCGTCTTGTCCTCGTAAAGGACCTCAGCTGCCGAGCGCCAGATGAGAACTCAGACCTCATCTTCCATCGTGGCCATGGCGAAGTGTGGGGTTTCAAGCTTCGTGAGACGTATGGCTATGAGACTGAGGTGTTCACTGCTACAAAAGAGAAAGTTGAGGAAGAGTCTAAGGCATGCGGCCACAAGAACAAAGATGAAATGCACAAGTGGCTTGACGGAATAAAGGAAGCTGAGAAGAAGATGTGGCAGGCATGGATGGATGGTGAAGTCTACGGAATCGTCGTCCAGAAATGGGATGACGAAGAGCGTCGGTTCTGCTGCATTGCTTGCTCATATGAGCTGTATGGATGGAATGACGTAGTTGAGGCACTCAAAGACATGGACCTCTCGAACGTTGAAGTGTTCTGCGTCGATGAAGATTGCGGAAATCCTGACAACTGGAAGAAGGAGTTCCAGGAGCTTGACGTATGAAATGCGACAAGTGTGCTCATTGCGGCAAGAAGATTGATCCTGAATGCCATGACTTTGACAAAGACGGATATCCAATATGCCATGAGTGCTGGGTTATTGAAGATGATTTAATAAACAAGGAGATTCGATAATGAGAAGGAAGCCAAGATTCTACGTCGATTTTGCGGTTGCTGGTGTGATGTCAGACAAGCAGTATGTCGGCAAGAGCGAAAAGCGGCTCTACACGTTTGATGACCTTGAGTTCTGGTTCAGGCTCGCAAATCCATTCTATGCTGATGAGTGGATGCTTGCAGCTAAGATGCTGCGGCGTCATGAAGGCACTATCATCAAAGTCAAGCATGAAAATGGGATCCAAGGAATTAGGATAACGAGGTTCTAAATGAAGAAGTTTATTGTCATGTACCACACTGAGACCAATCATGCGACACAATTCATGAAGGTCCACGCTGAAAACAAAGCTGAGGCTAAGGAAGTTGTTCGCAAGAACGTCAACGACAAAGTCTATTTCATAAACATCATGGAGGCATAAATGAAAAACAGGTTCATAGTCAAGAAAGTCAAGATCGTATGGC
>Ga0247610_10003397_pt1 | contig 17529 bp, 13 predicted proteins | sample 174DNAGHGhighgp2_FD_193483 | JGI IMG/M metagenome (GOLD analysis project Ga0247610, IMG submission 193483) | Sheep rumen microbial communities from Palmerston North, Manawatu-Wanganui, New Zealand - 1742 DNA GHGhigh gp2 | ecosystem: Host-associated > Mammals > Digestive system > Stomach > Rumen... | reverse complement strand
GTGACGGCGCTCCTTGTCTGTCGGGGCGCCGGGGCACAGATTGTGAACCGCCTCCGCGTCGATCAGGACACCTTCCTCCGCTACGCCTACGGCCGCATGCAGCAGTTCAATCCCGCCAACCTCGCCCTGGCCGATTCGCTCTACGCCGCCGGGCAGGCGCAGGGAAACTTCCGCTACAAATGCCTGGCCCTGTCGCTGGAAATGCCCGTCCGCTTCGCCCGGGGAGAGTATGAGCGCATGGACGAGGTGGCCGCCGAAGTGAAAGTGCTCCTGGACGGCCGGAAAGACCTCCGGGAATTCTATTTCCCCTTCCTGCACGAGTACTGCGAGTACCTGGTGCATATCGGCCGGTCGTCGGACGCCATGCTGGAGGCCCGTGCCCTGGAGCGCCTGGCCCTTCAGGAAAAAAAGTCCCTGGGGCTCATGTACTCTTACCGCATCGTCGGCCTTATCCAAAGTTACCGTGACAATTCCTTCCTGGCCATCCAGAACCTGGAAAAGGCGGTGAAATACTGCCGCGAGGCCCGTTCCGAGCAAGACCTCCCCAACATGTACATCCTCCTGGCACAGGAATGCGTGAAACAGGGCGATTTCCCCCGGGCCGAGGACTTCTGCCTCAAGGCCGAGGAATATGCGGGTTTCTTTCCGTCGGTGCGGCTCAAGGCGCAGATGACGCGCGGTTATCTCTACTACGTGAAAGGGGACAACAACGCCCTCTGGCGGTGCTACGAGGCCCTTGTGAAGGATCCCCTGTACCGCGTGCAGGCCGATGCCGACAGCCGCCTCGGCCTGGACATCCTCTACTACCGCTCCCGCGGGCTCCTGGAAGAGGCCCTTGTCAAGGCCGATTCCCTGGGCACCCGCCGCGGGCAGTTGGAGCATCGGCAGGGCATCTATGCCGACATGGGCTCCTTCGACCGGGCCTATGCCTCCCTGTCGGCCCTCATGACCGAAAAGGACTCCATCTATATCAAGGTCCAGAACGAAGACCTGGCCATCCTGGATGCCGAGATGAACAACGCCCAGCTCCGGGAAGAGGCTCAGCGCCTGAAAGCCAAAAACCAACTTACCATCCTCATCGGCTTTCTGGTGATGTTTGCCATCGCCTTCGCCGCCATCCTCCTGCAGCAGTGGCAACTCAGGGAAAACTTGGAGCAGATGCGCCGCAAGAACAACGAGGCCCTGGCCGCCCGCCGTGCCTTCCAGAAGGCCATGGACGCCCGCGAGGCCGAGAACGACTATAAGATCAAAATCCTGCAAAACCGCACCACCAACGTGCTTACCGATTATGAAGATTTCCTCAATAGTTAAACGCCACAAAAGTGAACTGGCGGCGCTGCTGCTGTTTGTGGCAGGCTCCGTGCTGGGCATGTTGGGCCTCATCCAACGGGTGCCCCTTGTCGTAGGAATCCTGGGCATCGTGATCCTGGCCTCCGGGCTGTTCTACTTTTGTATCCGCTACACCTCCGAAAAGGTGTATAAGGAATACTACAAAGACAGTTACGAGATTGAGCACGACACCATCGAAGAGGAAATCCGGAAGTCGATGCGCTACCACCGCTACCAGGAAGCCGTGCTGGGCCGATACGAGAGCGCCTGCAGGGACCTCGGCCTGGTGGACGAGCAGAAAGACTGGCTCCTGGACCTTCTGATGGCCGAAAAGAACAAAGTGGACAAGGAACTGGACGCCGAGGGCGGCGGATACATTTAGTGGCCGTGTGGAAAACAATTCTGAACCACGCTTGTCTTTTTAAAATTTTGTATTATATTTGTATAGGAGATTGCTTCTATGCCGCGGTTTTGGTGTGGAATATTGTGTTTTTTATTAACATCTTGTCTCCATCAGGAACAGCAAAACAGCGAAATTCGGCCGGGAGACCCGCTCCCCGCTTTTGCGGTTACGATGGACGACGGCACCCTCCTGCACTCTTCCCGGCTTTTGGGTTCCCCTTCCTTGATTCTTTTTTTCCATACGGGCTGCAGCGATTGCCGGCGTACCATTCCGCTGGTGCAGCAGGCCTATGAAAGATTCGGCGACAAGGTTCGTTTTGTCGCCGTTTCCCGTGCCCAATCGGCCGGGGAAATCCGTTCCTGGTGGAAGGAACATGCGATTTCGCTCCCTTTTTCCGCCCAAAGTGACGAGTCTGTCTATCATCTTTTTGCCACTTCGCGCATTCCGCGCATCTATATTTCAGACGCCGGGGGCATTGTCGTCAGATGTTATGACGACAATCCCTGCCCCGGCCTGGAGAATCTGATTCAAGATTTGGAGGAACTTCAGCCATGACTTCACCCATCAGCGTTTTGAAGCGTCATCATCAGATGCGCGAGAATACGGCACTGGGACGGCAGCGCCTGATTTTTTTCGAGACCACAGCCGTGTTCTCGTTGCTGTTGACCGTGGCCTCTTTCTTTTATCAGCCCAAGAGCGTTTTCGTCATATCGGCAGACGTTGCTTGCATGGCCCTTACCCTGGGCCTTATGGTCCTTTATGTTCTCCGCTATCTGAATGTCAAGGACGTTTCCGTGTCACTTTCACTGATCCTTCAGGCCGAAATCAGCGTGCACATGCTATTCCTGAGCACCCTGGGCACCACAAGCGCTTCCATCCTTGTGCTTCAGGACGCTTTCCTGTCCCTGATGCTGATCATGATCCTGCTGGTGACGCTTTTCACCTATACCCCGCTCACCCTCAGTCTTCTTTCCTTCATTACGTATTTTGCCTGTGTCGTTATTGCCGATTCTGCGGTAGTGACTGCATTCTTCCCGATTTATATCGTGATTCTTTCGGGCGTGGTCTTTTTCGATGCCATGGCTGCGCGGGGCGCCAAGGAAATCGTGGAGGAAAATGTCATCGCCAAAAAAGAGCTGCGCGAGTTCGTCCGTGTCACCGGCCTTTCGCTGGAAGACATTGAGGAGATTGTCCTTTTGTCCAAGAAGGGTGCCACCAGCACCGAGAGAACGCGGGAGCTTCTGAACCGCATGGATGCGCGCCTGCGGGATAATCTTGTTGGCGGGGTCCTGGCCGTGAAAGCCCAGAATGACAGCTCGCGCGACAGGCTGCTGGCTGCGTTTCCCAATCTGACGCCTACCCAGATCAGCATTTGCCAGTTGATCCTTCAGGACAAGAAACTGTCGGAGATTTGCCGTACGCTGGGCAAGACCGAGAACAATGTCAATGCGCAACGCTCCAAGATCCGCTCGTGCCTGAACATCCCGCGGGAGGTGCCTTTGAAGGAGGCGCTGACCGAGCAGTTGGGGCTCTATCTGGAATCGGAAGCTACATACAAGAAGATGTTCTCGGGGAAAAATACAGAAATTTTTAATTTTACTTCCCCCCTAAGTTAGCCTACTGCATAAATACGAGTGCTTGATTATCAATCATAGCGACCCTTAATTTTCCATAATTCTTATTAACGAGGTATAGTTTTTAAAATTTTGGATTAATAAAATCTTTGCCTAACTTTGCGTTGTCAAAGTCATTCGGATGTCCGAAAGACGTGAATTTATGGTAAGGATGAAATCAAGACAGAACCTTGCAGGCTTGGCAATCCTGTTGTTTTTGCTGTCAATGCCAATGGGCGTCCGTGCCCAGACAGCGGGGATGAAGAGCAACCTTTTGTACGATGCCACGGCAAGCATCAATCTCGGTGTCGAACTTGGGCTGTCGCAGCGGCTCACGCTGGATGTCTCCGGCAATCTGAATCTTTGGACCTGGAAGGACAACATGAAGTGGAAGCACTGGCTGGTGCAGCCGGAGCTTCGTCTGTGGACCTGCAACCGTTTCGCCGGTCATTTCTTCGCGCTGCATGCGCTGGCCGGCCAGTTCAACTTCGGCGGCATCAAGAACAACATCAAGCTGCTGGGAACGGACTTCTCCGTTCTCACCGACCAGCGCTTCGAAGGCTGGGCTTTCGGCGGCGGCCTGGGCTATGGCTATGCCCTTCCCATCGGCAAGCACTGGAACCTGGAGTTCGAACTGGGCCTGGGCGCCATTTATTCCATCGCCAACGGTTTCGAGTGCGACGTGTGCAACCGTCCCACCGAATCCGACATCCGGAAGCTTCGTCCCGCCCTCACCAAGGCGGCCATCAACCTGGTATACCTTTTTTAACACATGGCGGATATGAAAAGAATTGTACTTACCCTAGTGCTTCTGGCCGCATCCGCTTATGCGATGCAGGCCCAGCAAATCGAGGATTTGGAGCTCAAACGCCTGGGAGACTGGATGTTGGTGAAGATGGAGATCGGCCTGGCCGATGCCCTGCCCGGTGCCAACCGGACCGTCGTCCTCACCCCGGAACTGCGTAGTGGCCAGAACCGGCTTTCCCTCAAACCGCTGGGCATCTACAGCCGAAACCAGTGGTACTATTACCAGCGCATAGGCAAGAAAGCCGGCGAGTCCCCGGAGGAGATCTCCCTCCGCAAGGGCAAGGCGCCCGCGGTGTTCAACTATGAGACCATGGTCCCGTACCGCAGCTGGATGGACGGCGCCGGACTGTTCCTCCTCCGCGAAACCAAGGGCTGCTGCGGGGAAGAGAAATCCCAGTTGCAGGAGCGCCTCCTGGCCGTTTTCCGGGACGAGACCGTCGTGAAAACCCGCGTGGACACCGTCTACATCGACCGTCCCGTCTACATCGAGAGGGAAAGCCGCACCCGTTCCATCAACGGCGAGGCCTTCATCGACTTCCCCATCGGGGAAACGGTTATCCAGCCTTCCTACCATGCCAACAAGAAGGAATTGGCGGACATGAGGGCCACCATCGAAAGTGCCATGGCCAACCCCGGCTGGACCATCCGCAAAATCTGGATCAAGGGCCATGCTTCGCCCGAGGGGCCCTATGACAAGAACGAGGCCCTGGCCAAGGGCCGTACGGAGGCCATCCGGGACTATGTGGTTTCCCTCTGCCGCCTGGACGGCAGCCTGATGTCGGTGGAATACGAGGCCGAGAACTGGGAGGGGCTGCGTTCCTTCGTGGAGGCCTCTTCATTGCCGCACCGCGGGGTGATCCTAGAGATCATCGACGGCGACCGTCTGCCAGACGACAAGGAGTGGATGATCAAGAGCCGCTATCCGGATGACTGGAAAATCCTGCTGCAGCAGTGCCTGCCGTACCTGCGCCGCACCGACTACCGGATTGACTACGATGTCAAGGAAAACAATTAACAAACAATATAAATTCTTAAATCTTTATCATTATGAAAACCAAGTATTTACTCATTGCACTCCTGGCCTGCGCAGCGCTGGTGGGGTGTAACAAGGAGGCTGGGAAGGATGATGGGCCGGTAGAAGGCGAAAAGTCCTATATGGCCTTCAACATCATTGCGCCCAACAGCATGACCAAAGGTTCCGTGGGAAGCCCGGAATTCGACGGGATTGAAGCGGAAAGCAAATTAGACAACATCTTCTTCTTCTTCTATGTGAACAATGCCTTCCTTTGTGAGGGCAAAGTACTCACTACGCTGGACGGATTCCAATTCGGCTCCGCCACATCCGGCAATACGGTTGAAAAAAGCGGTTCAAAGGCCGTGGTCGTTCTGGAAACCAACGGCACCAAGCCCAATGGCGTGCTCTGCTTCATCAACTTGGATCCGACAGACCGTGCCGCTATTCGTGGCAAAACCCTTCCTGATGCCCTTGCTTACACGAACAAGGACCGTTCAGGCATCAAACACATTCAGTTCGGTTATGAGAGTGGCGGAACTTTCTATTTCACCATGAGCAACTCTGTCTATTGCAGTTCGTCTAAGTATGTGCAGGCATATCCCGTTACCGGTGCCAACTGCGCCAGCAGCGAAGCCCTTGCCGTGGCAGATCCTGTGACAATCTATGTTGACCGTATCGCAGCGAAGGTGTCGACCGTGACTTACAATACGGCTGCAGATGCTTACAACTTCAACGACGGCGCTCACGCCTATGACATTACCCTTCTGAACTGGGGCCTCAATGCAACGAATCGTACCGCTTTCTACACCAAGAATGTAGATGCCGCGTGGGCTACAAGCGCATCTGCCTGGATGGGCAACGCCAGCGGAGATCACAGGATGTTCTGGGAGCAGGACCCTAATTACCGTACTGCCGATGCTGCATCGAGTGCATTCCCGAATAAAGCCAACGATTTCGTTGGAAACGAGAACAATTCCCCGCTCTGGTATTTCTCCTACAACCAGATTACTAAAAGCGCCGAGGATGCTGCCGGAGCTGCTACCAAGTTCAACCACAGAGACTCCGGACCCGATCAGTATTCCGGCGGTTTGGTGCGCAACTACTGCTTCCCCAACACCTTCGGTGATGCTTTCAAGGCTTATTTCCGTCGCGTAGGCACCCACGTACTGGTGGTGGCCCAGGCAAAGATGGACGGAACCGCAAAGACCTTCTACGAGTATAACGGGACCCGTTACGTTGAAGCGGATTACATTACCGTGGCTCTTGCCAACATTAATGCCAGCACGCAGTTATACTACTACGACAGCGGCACCACTTCTTACAAAGCCCTGGATGCTGCCCATGTTGAGATTGCAAAGGCCATCGTGAACGGCTCTGGTGAGATTGAGAAGACCACGGGCGCTTCCGACGGCTATGTGTCCGTATTCCCCACGCTGACCAAGTCCGAGCTGTACTTCTATAACACGGCGACCACCGCCTACGAGGCCATCAGCGACGCCCAATACAAGCAGGCTTTCACCACCGATATCGTGGAGCGTGCCAACTGCTATACCAACGGTCTCATGTACTACTGCGTTCCCATCGAGCATCTGGCTGCCAGCAGCGAAGCCTACGGCGTACACGGTATGGTGCGCAACCACGACTACCGTGTCACGGTTACCGGTGTGAGCACCCTGGGCAAGGGTATCTACGATCCCGCCGAACCCATTGTTCCCGGCGACAAGTCCCAGAAATGGTACCTGGCGGCCAAGATTAACATCAACGCCTGGCATGTCGTAACCCAGAATACCGTCCTTTCTGAATAACAATTTTTCATCCCGGAGGGGCTGACCCTCCTCCGGGGTGCCAGGCGGGGGCACACGCGCCTCCGGAAGCATGACAGTATGAGAATTGGAAATACCATAGTATGGGTGATAGCGGGGCTCCTTTGTCTGGGCTCTTGCCGCTCGCTGGTCTATGACCAGGGACAGGATGTCTGCGAGGTGGCCGTCCGTTTCAAGTACGAGTACAACATGAAATTTGCCGATGCCTTTCCCAACGAAGTGCATTCGGTGACCATGTTTGTCTTCGATCCGGTGACGGGGGCCTTTGTGACCAAGGCCTCGGATTCCGGTAAACACCTGGACCAGAACTACTACATGACCATTCCCGGCCTTACCAAAGGCCGCTACGACCTGGTGGCCTGGTGCGGCCTGGCGGACAGCGATTTCACGGTGACCGATCCCAAGACCAAGGAGGAACTCTTCTGCCGGATGAACACCCTCACCAAGGCGTCGGAATATATCGACACCGACCCGGGAGCCCTCTACTATGGCTATGCCGAAAACGTGCAGCTGGACATCCTGCCTCCGGGCTCGGTGAATACCATCGTAATCAGCCTGATCAAGAACACCAACAACGTGAAGGTGCTGCTGCAGGCCCTGAATACCGGCGCCCAGCTGACTCCGGAAGAGTACGACATCACCATCGTAGACGACAACGTCCTTCTGGACTGGAAAGACGAAGCTTCCAAGCCGGTAGACGTGACTTATTTCCCCTGGGACAAACGTCAGGGCATGGTAGAATATGACGACAATGAAACTTATCTGACGGCCGTGGTGGCCGAGTTTACCTTGAACCGCCTGTTCAAGAAGGAAGACAAGAAAACCATGCTTTCCGTCATCGACAAGACTACCGGGGAGAAAGTGATCAACATCCCCATCGTGGATTACTTCCTGCTGGTGAAGGGCAATTACAACCGCGAAATGGGTGACCAGGAATATCTGGACCGCCAGGACGACTACCAGATCACCTTCTTCCTGGACAACACCCACGGCTGGAGCATTGCCGCCGGCATTTTCATCAACGGCTGGCACGTGGTGCTGCAAAACAATAACTTGGATTAAGTGAAGGGGCTTTTCCGCATATTGTCCGTCTTGCTGGTCACGCTTGCACCAGCCTGCACAAAAGTTGTGCAGGAGGATGCGTCACAGACCGTGACTTCCGGTGCAGTCCGGATGAATCTGGATGTGAGCGTGGCCGATTACACCGGCTGGGAGCAGGCTCCGGTGCTCACCAAAGCCGACTTTGTGGCCGTGGATGAGGCATATCGCTATGCCGGTGAGAATACCGTGGACGGGAATAAGCTGCTTGTCTACGTGTTTGATGCCTCCGATGCCTATAAGACGGAAGCCGGCAAACTGGTCTTTGACCCGAGTCTGGCCGTGCAGATTTGCGACGGTAGCGTAACCATCGATCAACAAGGCTTGGTAGGCAGCATCCGTCGCCTCGAATTCACCGCCCAGGCGGCCACCTCGCTGGCCGTGCTGGTGCTGGCCAACGTGGACGATGTGTCGGTGTACAATTCCGTCGGCAGCAAGGGGGACAAGATGTCGGACGCAATTTCCACGCTCCGCACGGAAGCCATCAAGCTCATGACGTTCAATAAAGATGCGGCCTATGGCGAAACGGTGCCCATTCCCATGTGGGGCTGGAAGCTCTTCGGGGACCTGCAGGGCGAGACCGACCTGGCGGCTGCGAAACTGGCCAAGGGCCTCAAGTTCTACCGGAATTTGTCCACGCCGCTTACGAAGACGGGCTTTGCCAGCAGCGCGGCCGTGGATGCCTATTATGCCAAGGGTTTCGTGGCCGATGAGGACCTGATCCAGCTGCAGCGCCGGCTGAGCCGCATCCACCTGTACACTGTCAAGGGAATCAGTGGTAAGAAGGACATGACCATTTTGTCGGCGAAGGTGAACCATTACTACAGCAAAATCGCCCTGGTGCCCGGCAACTTGTCGGATATTACACCTTTCGATGAGGTTTCCCCTGTGGGTTCCCTGCTCAAGAATACGGTTGATTTCCGGGAAATCAGTACGGGCCATTGGGTGGCCTATGTGCCGGAAAGCAAGGTCACCGCTCTGGCAGGTACCGATGAGGAACCTTACCTTACCCTTGAAGCCAAGGTGGACGGGACGACCCGTACATACTTATATACCAAAGAGAAAGTTACGGTGAGCGACCCTTCGGACGCCACCCTGCCGCGCGACTTCCATTACGCCATGCCCTGGTTGCGCTTCTGTACGCAGGAAGCCAAGGTGGACGTCAATGGTGATCCGGTGGCGAAAGGGACTTATTTCAATTTGATTGGCAACTATAGCTACGAATGGGTGGCGGCGGGAATTGAAGAATGAGAAAGCGGACGTTCATATCGCTGATGGCTGCACTCATCCTGGCGACGGGGTGCGTGTATGACACGCTGGCTCCGGAAGCCGGCTGCGAGCGGGGCAAGTATTATCTGGCCCTGGTACTGCATCCGCAAGGAGAGAGCGGATCGGCCACCAAAGCCGACGAAGGTTCTCCCAGTGCTTTTGCCAATGCTGCCCTGTCGGAAATGCTCATCGCCCATGCCGATGTCTTCTTCTACGATGCTGATGGCAGCTATTTGGAAAAACACCATTTGGTGGGCCTGGAATACAACACCGCCACGGGGAATCCTTCCGTGGAGGCGCAGACGGGTTATCAATTGATTACCCTGGACCATCGGCCCTACCGGATGCTGGTGGCAGCCAACCTGCGCGACGAGGACGTGACGGCCCTCACGGGCAAGACTGTGGCCCAGGCGCAGGCGCTGGTGTCGGACATTGCCTGCAAATGGGATTCCTCCCTAAGTGTAGACTATGAAGTGGACGGCACGCCCGGCTCGGCCACCGTCAATCCTTTCCCGATGACGTCGGGTACCTGGTTGTCCAATGCCGGACAGGTCATCTCTGATGTGGCTGTGCCGGAGGCGAGCCTGAAAGAAACGGCGGCGAAGGCCGCGGCAGCGCCCATGGAGGTGTATATCGAGCGCCTGGCGGCCAAGGTCACGCTGCGCCTTTCTGCCTTGGAATACAAAGTGCCCGCCGTTACCGCTGTCAACAATATTTCCACCCGGGTGGAGGTATTGGGCTGGGGATTGAACGCCACCAACAAGACCGCTTACCTCTTCAAAAACATCCGGACATCCTGGGGCAGTGATTTCTCCTGGTCCTGGAACAGCGCGGCCCATCGGCGCAGCTACTGGGCACAGGACCCCAATTATGACAGCGGAAGTTATCCGGTAAAGGCCGCCGATATTACGGCAGGCGACGCCCTGGATTATGTGTCTTACAATGGCCTGGGAGGGTCTCTTGTCCTGGACGGCAGCGGCTATTACAGCGGCAGCCTGTATTGCCGCGAGAATACGGCTGACGGGCCGTATTTGCCCCTGGCCGACGACGCATCGGCCACCCTCTATTCCCGCATTACCCATGTCCTGGTGAAGGCGAGACTGGTGTTCAGCCTGGCTTCGGGGGCCGATTCGGAGGGATACACCACGGCCACCGACATCTATCGTTATAACGGGATCTTCTATGCCACGGAGGCCGATGCCCTGGCGGCGCAAACGGCCTACCCCGGTAGAACGGTCGAGTGTTTCAAGAACAAGATTATGTATTACAAGATTCCCGTGGAGCATCTGAACAACGATGTCCCTGCTAGCGGAACCTCTTATAATACAGGCAATTATGGCGTTGTGCGCAATCACAATTATACCCTTACGGTTGAGGGGCTTTCCGGTATCGGCACCGCTGTTCCGGACCAGGACGAGCCCATCGTCCCCATCCGTACGTCGGGTGAGTATCAGTTGTCGGCATACATTACCGTGTCGCCCTGGCGGCAGTTTGTGCAGGAATTTGTGTTTGTGGATCCGTCCGGAGCCATCCAGACCAATGGCCAGCAGATAGAAACATGGACGGATACAAGTGGTTGGTATGAATAGAAGAATAACATATATGGCGGCGCTGGCCCTGGCAGTCCTTCTCTCCTGCAGCAAGACGCCGGAGAAAGACGGGCTGTTACAGGATGACCGCATCCATTTTGGCGTTTCTACGTTCCAGGGGCCGCTTACCAAGACGGCTTACAGCGGGGAAATCGTGGGGGGATATGAGCGTATCAACTGGCGGCCCGGCGTGGACAAAATTCGTGTCATCTCCAACGTGGGCGTTACCAAGGCGGGGGACAAATCGGCCGACTATACCGTAGTGGCCAATGCCAAGACCAACCAGGCGGGCCTTCGCCAGAGTGAAGCCGAGGTCGATCCCGTCACTTCCGGCAAGGACCTTTACTGGGAGCCTTCCATCACCGACCATTATTTCTTCGGCATGTATCCGCTGCCGGCCGCCGCGGCTGATTTTGCCCTGGGTGCGGAGAAAAAAACGGCGGTGATCAAGGGGGGTGTCCCGTCTGTCCAGACGGCCCTCAGCCGTTCTGAGACCACTTCCGCTGGCATTACCACCTATGAGTATCTGCCAGATATGACCAATGCCTACATGTATGCCGGTGCCAAGGTGGGTGGGCAGGATGTAGGGAAACAGAAGGTGGAGCTGCTGTTCAGGCCGTTGTTCAGCGCCTTCAAGTTCGTTATCAAGGCGGGGGATACCGCTTCCCGCAGCTACAAACTCAAGCGGCTTACCCTGACTTCCGCTGACGGAGTCGCCGGGTCTGACCTGTACGGTGATTTTACCGCCGAAGTGGGTTTGCAAGATGGCCTTACCGGAGATATTCAATCCGTGCAAAAGTCTTCGGAGGGCCGCAGCATTTCCATGGACCTGAACATGAGTGAGACGCTGGGTGACAATACGGTGATGGCCACGCTTCTCGCACTTCCCGTGGACCAGACCTGCCTAACCGTGGTCATTACGTTTGAGGATGATGCGGGGAAGACGCGCCAGCGGAGGCTGAACCTGCAGAACAAGCAGGTGTCTGGTTCCCCCTGGTATACCTTGCCGGCCACCCGGAAGCTCATTGTAAACATGAACCTGGTGGATATCGAGTATATCTTTGCCGTAACCCAGGAATACGGTCAGTTCGGTCCGAATGGAAGCGATATTGATGACTATTATCACGTTTCCAGCTACCGTAAGACTTACAATAAGGCTCTGGGCAAAGACGAATACGAAGCCTGGCCCTGGGATGCCGTGGAGTACAATACCGGAGACGGGTGGACAGCTACCAAACCTGCCTGGTTGGTTCTGGAAGCCTATACCGGTGACGGCAAGGCCCCCACGGGAGACCCCGTGGATCCCTCGACGGCGGTGGTGGATTATGATGCCGAGGTCGAGGCGACCTACGATCTTTCCGCAGATGACGTTTGGCTGAACCTGGGCAACACTACGCCCGAAACGGCCATCGACCTCAGCAATTATGATTTCCTGACGCAGTTGGCCTATCCGGGCCGAACCATGCAGGGGACGCCCTCCGATACGCCCTACGAGACGGCCAACTGCTATGTGGTGTCCGGGCCAGGCTGGTACAAGATTCCGATGGTCTGGGGCAATGCATACCAGCAGGGGACGATTAACACCAAGGCCTTCAGTCCAAATATTGGGGGCAGTTACATCGCGGGACAGTTCATGGCAGCAAACTGGACTTGGCTGTCTAAACCCTGGATTACCCGCGATGCTGGAGATAACGGCATGGGCCTGAGCTGGTACTGTTATCCGCACCTGGTATGGCAGGATGTTGAGGATATGGTGGATGTGCACGGGAGTTTCTCGTACGAAGACCATTACCTTTATTTCAAGGTTGACAACATGTGCAACCGGGCAGGAGGAAACGCGGTCATCGCCCTGGAAGACGCAATTGGAAACATTATATGGAGCTGGCATATCTGGGCCGTCCCCGAGAGCGTCCTAAAAACGCAGAAGGTGTATTATTGGCTGGACCCGAAGTATCAGGAAGTAGGTTCTGTCCCGGCAAATACGACAGAGCCGACGAAACTGGCCAATAACGACATGCTGGACTTGAATCTGGGTTATGTGGCCGGCAAGCCGCCGCGTTATTGCCGGGTGAAATTCAGGCAAAAGACATCGGGAAATGAGGCTATCGTGGATCTTGTACAACAAGGGGACGCGTCCACGGCCAGCGCGGTCCATTACCAATGGGGGCGGAAGGATCCCATGTTCAGCGTGGGGGGACTCAAGTCCGAGAATTATAAGAAGATAATCTATTTCGAAGACGGGTCAACTACGGATTCGGAGATCCTCCCCATCAATAATATCGGCTCCCAGGCTTATTGGGATTGTTATGACAACTATATTCCGGAGACCATGGCCTATCCTTATACGCAATACACCATAGGCGCCAGCGGTCCCTACACCTGGTCGGGGGAACGCTTTGACAACCTGTGGGATGCCAACGTGACGCATTATACCAAGGAATCTACGGAGCATTTCGACGGTTACTATGTCGCCAAGACGGTGTACGACCCCTGCCCTCCGGGTTTCAAAGTGCCCAACGAATATGCCTTCACCGGCTTCAACCTCAAGGGTATGGACGCCAATGTGGTTACGGACGCCGAGAAGGCGGACCCCACGCTGGTCATCAACGGGCTCCGTTCCAGTTTCTATATCAACGGAGACTACGGCGACGGCCAGCCCTTCGGCAGCCAGGGGATGTTCCTGTACTGCGACCCCCGGGATAAGGACAACGGAATCATGTTCTTCCCGGCCCTGGGACGCCGCGTAGGATTCGGAGGGGATGCCGGCAAAATCAGCGGCATGTATGAGGAGGCATTGTATTGGACGGCTGCGCCTTTCTATGATGATGCGCTGTATGCCCGTACCTTCACCATGCGGCGCAGCATCACCGACATGTCCACCACGATGGGCTACCCTCAATGTATTCCCGTCTATACAGTGGCAGCGGCGCCGAACACCATTCCATATTCCGGCTTCCTTCGCGCTCACGGCTGCCAGGTGCGCCCGGTCCGCGACCGCTACGAGGATGCCGGGAATATTCCATTTGAAGTTACCTATATTACTGCCGGTTCGTTGACCTATGGAGGATCTTTCACGGCAGGAAGCATTGACTTGTAAAGATGAAGAGAGTCCTAATATACAGCTTTTGCGCACTTGTGACCGTGGCTTGCTCAAAGTTTCCCGAACAGCAGAATGAGCTGATCGGGAAGGAGATCCAGTTTTCCACCAATATAGAGGAAAGCGAGCCCGACACCAAATTGGTTCTTAAGTTTTGGAATAATTGGGTGTATCCTGAATGGGAGAACGACCAGGTGAAAATCCTCAAGTATTCGTCTTCCGGTGCAAGTGACGAGGCTGTGTATACATACAATACATCAACTTATCAATGGTCTTCGGCGAGCCCTTTACGCTGGACTGAAACGGGACCGCACGATTTTTATGTGGCATATCCCTCCAGCACCAAGATTATTCCCGTTTCTACGCCGACAGTGGGTGAAAACCCACGGGGTAGGATTGAGGCCGAGATTACCCGCAACATGTCCAATGGCGACCCAAATAAATTTTACATGGTGGGTGCCACGCATTCTGATGCCCCGGAGGTTCAAAAACAGTTTTACATGACCCCTGCCGTGTCGGTATTCCGTATCACTGTAGAAAACAAGTATGCGGCAGACTTACGGATTTCATCCGTTCAGGTAGTTGCCTGGGATGAGCCTTATTGGACTTCGTCCTCGAATCAGATGTATATGTACGGAAAGTATTATGTGGATATCGAAGGGATAGGAGACGGTTATGGTTATTATGCGCCATCCGTTTCTTATGGCGGACTGGTGGAGACCCCGCCTTATAAGTCCCTGCAGCCTTCATATGCCAAAACCATGAGCATGAACGAGAAAGCGTCCTTTACGTTCTATGCCATCCCCCAAAATTATAAGCGCCTGGCGGTTACGTTAAACCTTACCGGTGCTATTACAAAATCGCAGCAGATTAACTTTATCAATACTTCCAACAGCAACGCGGGTTTTGATCCGTTCAAAAAGTACGACCTGAGCGTTACGCTAAGATAGCTCCCCTTATGGGAACGATTGGTAATACACGGTGTAACACACGAGACACAACAGGGTAAGCACTCAGGGACGGCAAGTCTCAATCCTGCAGGAATGCTGCTTGGTCTGCCGGTCATAACTGATCCCGACGAGCAGCAGGTTGGCGGCATATTCCGCCACCTTGGCGGGATACTGCTTGCGACGGATTTGACCCAGGGCGGAGTCGGCGTCCTTGTCCACCTTGAGCTCTATCACAATGGCCGGGGAGTCCACGTTCTTGCGCGGAATCAGCACAATGTCCGCAAAACCTTTGCCGGAGGCCATCTCCCGGTGCATCACATAGTCGTTCCGGGCATAGTAATAGGCGATGCTCAGCACGCAGGAGAGGGAGTTCTCGTCGTTATAGCTCAAGATGCTGGTGTTCTCGTCATGGGCCAGTTCAACGCCCCGGCCACTTCCTTGTTGGGAATGTAACATTCGTCCTCTCGCCAGTTATAAGACAGATAACCCAGATGAATAAGCACCGTGAGCCCATCATCCTTACTGTGGATGTTCCGCATGTCATTCCCAAACTTGGTGGGATTCACCTTACAGCGCCCCCCTGCCAGCATGCCGATTTCTTTCATGCGAGTTGGTTTTTTTGTTAATTACACAAAAAAGTCGTATCTTTGCATTGTTTTGCATTATTTTTTAATGATGACAGGCCCGATGCTTCGGAAATTGAAGTTGTCCCTGCTTGGATTGACGGTGAGCGTTTTGGCTTTCGCGCAGTCTGCGCCGCAGGGAATTTCTGTCCGTACCAACCTCCTTTGGGACGGTGCGGCAGAGCCCAATCTGGGCCTTGAGGTTCCCGTTGGCAAACGTTTATCCCTGGGCTTGGATGCCGGGTTCAAGAGCTGGCCCCGCTGGCTGTTCTGGGACACCGACAACATCAACAATCCCCGCCACTGGCGCAATTTCGCCATTGTTCCGGAAGTCCGTTTCTACCCTGGCCGGGTGTATCAAGGCCTGTTCCTTGGGGCCGATTTGGTCTATACCCACTTCAATGTGGGCAAAGTGTCCTTCCCGCTGGGCCTGTATCCCGAAACCCGCGACAAGCGCCTGCAGGGCGATTTTGTGGGCCTCGGCCTTTTCGGCGGCTATTCCTGGTGGCTGGGTGACCATTGGCGGCTGGAGCTGGAGGCCGGTGTAGCCGCCGGTTACGCCGGTTACGGGAGTTATCGTTGCGAGCACTGCGGCGACAAGCTGGCCGACGAATCCAAGCCTGCCCTGGTGCCCAAACTGGGCGTGAATGTGGCCTGGAACCCCGTGAAACGCCCGAGGGAATGCGATGTCCCCATCCCGCTCAGGGAAGTTCCGGAAGAAATGCCTATGCCGGACCCCGTGGAGGATCCCGGCCCCTTCCGTCCGCTGTTGGCCCCCGTGGAACCGCACCGCGGTGCCGTGGACTCCGTAAAAACGCCTTTCCTTCTGCATATCGGAGATTTTCAGCCTTATACTCCGGATCAGGTGCTGCGCAAAAAGCGCGGCATGATCAAGGTTTACTACCCCCAGGGGAGCAGTGCCCTGCGGACGTCGTTCGAAGAGGGTGGCCGCTTGCGCGACAACGGTCCCGCCCTGGATTCCATCGTGAACATTACGCGCATGATCCTATCCGACGATATCTCCAAGGTGGAGAAGATTCAGATTGTGGGTTTCTCTTCCATCGACGGCGGCGAGGAGGCCAATGAAAGGCTGGCGCTTGCGCGCGCCCGGGCGCTGCAGGAGTACGTGCAAAAGCGCACGCAGGCCCCCTTGCAGGCCTTTGTGGTGGAGAACGGGCAAGAAGGCTGGGCCGAGTTCAAGGACATGCTGGAAGACCTTCTGCGGGAAACCCGCCGGGGCGTGGCTACCGGTTTCACCACAGGGGAACTGGAAACGGCCGTCGGCATTGCCGGAGCGCCCACGCTGGATGCGGCCCACAACCGCCGGAAGGAGCTGGAGCTTAAGAAACACTCGGCCCTGTGGGGCAAAATCAAGGATAAGGTTTTGGGCGATCAGCGCAATTCCGGCTATGTGCGGGTGTATGTGTCGTGGGTGCCGGACAAGGCGGCCGACGAGATCAACGGGGCCATCGGCAGGATCAACGCCGGACAGGTGGAAGAAGGGAGGAGGGCCCTTTCGGCCATGGACGACGCCCGTGCGCGGGATGTCCTGAAGGAACTGGACGCCCGGCGCGGGGCGTATGAAGAGGCCGTGAGCCGTTACAGGACTTACGAGGCCGGCCTCGTAAGCCGGCAGGAAGCCGCCGCGGCCCGCCGGGAGGCTTTGGAGTGGAACGCCATGGCCCGGACGCACAATGCCGCGGTGCTAGAGTGCGAGAATGGGAAGAAAGATTAACAATAAAAATTTACAATAAATATTTAAACGTATGAAAAAGCTTTTTGTTTTACTTTTAGGCCTCTCAGCACTGGCCGGGTTGTGGTCCTGCCAGCAGGAGGTTGTCGTGCAGGACAATCCGACGTATGACCCGGAAAAAAACACGGTGACTACGCAGTTTATCCTGAACATCTCCAAC
>Ga0247610_10003395_pt1 | contig 17533 bp, 14 predicted proteins | sample 174DNAGHGhighgp2_FD_193483 | JGI IMG/M metagenome (GOLD analysis project Ga0247610, IMG submission 193483) | Sheep rumen microbial communities from Palmerston North, Manawatu-Wanganui, New Zealand - 1742 DNA GHGhigh gp2 | ecosystem: Host-associated > Mammals > Digestive system > Stomach > Rumen... | reverse complement strand
CGTTCGTACGACATCACCGGCTGCATGAGGTGCAGCAGGTCGGTGGAGGGGCGCAGCACGTCGTTGGGGCACTGCGACACGCAGAGCTGGCAGCCCGTGCAGTGTTTGCGGAAACGGTCGAGGGAGCCGGATCCGGCAGGCACGATGGGCGTGGTGCGCTCGGGGGCCACCTTGTCCTCGATGAATGCGAGGCCGCCATCGACTTTCTTCTTTTCCTGGGCGAAGGCCGCCGTGCCGAGGGCTACCGCCGACCCGATCAGGAATGCGCGCTTGCCGGTATCGACGGATTCCGTGGAGGTTGCAGGCACGGGATTGCTTTTGGCGTGCTTGTATTCAATCGCCTCTTTCGGGCATACGGCCATGCAGTTGCCGCAGGTCACGCACCGCGAATAATCGACGAAGCCGTTCTTGCCGTCGATGCAGGAGGCATTGCAGTTCTTGGTGCAGAGGCCGCATTTGACGCATTTCTCCTCGTCGATGTGCATCTTGAACCAGGAGAAGCGGCTGAAGAAGCTCAGGAAGGTCCCCACCGGGCAGATGTTGTTGCAGTAGGTGCGGCCGTTGCGCCATGCGAGGATGACGATGGCCACGAAGGTGACCGCCGCGATGATGAAGGTCGGAAGGCTGCGCACCCACACCTCCTTGCTGTAGAAGGTGTATCGGTTGAAATGTTCGCTGACGGCAGCGAGGCCGTTGTTGCACCATTGGTAGATCGGCGAGAAGAGGTTTTGCACGATGCGGCCGTAGGCGGAATAAGGGGCGAGCAACGCCACTAAGGAGCCGACACCTGCAATCAACACTACGATGAACAATCCTAAAACGATGTAACGCAGTATGTTGTGCGCTTTGGAATAGGTGTAGCGGTTCTTCTTGAACCAGTTGTGCATGTGTGCCACACCGTCCTGGAATACCCCCATGGGGCAGATAACGGAACAGTAGCATCGTCCGAATAACAAGGTGATTATCAGCAGAATGGCGATGACGATAAAGTTGAGTGCTAACACGGAGGGAAGGAATTGCGCCTTTGCCATCCAGCCGAAGAATGTATGCAATGTCCCTGTGAAATCGAGGAACATCAACGTGATACCGAGGAAGAAGACTGCCGCAAGGACGCGCCGGATTCGTTGTATGGTTTTCTTATGCATTTATGAATGGTGAATGGTGATTAGGGTTGATGTGAAGCTTTTGTGACGTTGATGTTTGAGAGGGTGAAGCCGTTGTCGGCGTTGAGCGTCACGTGAGCGGTGACAACTGGCATGTCGTCGTAAAACAGCACTTTTCCGGTGACGAAGTTTACGCCTGGGGTCGCCAGCACGAGCAGCGTGTCGCCGTTGATGTTGTAGCTGATTTGTTCGCCGAGCCAAAGGGCATCGTCGAAGAAGTCTCCCATATCCTTGACGGTGTTGGTCACGGTTGTTAGCTCTTTTTCTCCGTTGTAAAGGGTGATGTTATCCCTTTTGACAGTGTAGCTCAGTTCCTTGCATAGCGCCTGTTGCATCTCGTAGGGGTCGATGGTGCCGGCGATGTAATGGGGCCCCTCCTCGCGGAACCCGATTCGGTAGAACCGCTCCGTATGGACACCGGTGCCTTCGATTGAGACGCCGGTGAGCCAGAGTTCGCCAGTGGCCGCATTGTAGCGGGCTTGCGGTGTGTTGCCGTGGCGGATGTTGGAGAAGATGGTGGCTCGGCCGTCCTTGGCGACCACGATGCCAAAGCCTTCGGAGGATGTGGTCGAGTCGCATCGCACCAGACTCCACACGTGGATGTTGTTGGCGGTGTCGTTGAGGATGGGTTCGAAGTTCCCGTCGATGACGTGGCGGTCCAATGTCGCATTGACGATGTCGGGCGCGACGCCTTCACGGACGGCCTCTTCCAAGACGCCCTTTACGGGCTTCATCTCCGGTTTTCCCCCTTTGCAGGAAACGGCAAGCAAGCTGCTTATGACCAGCAGTTTACACAGGTATAGGACTCTTGTCGGTTTCATATTTTGTTACGTTTGATCTCCTGGACAGGCTATTTCTTGACGATATTGGAAATCTTGTAGGTAGTCACCGTGCCGTTGAATTCCTCGAACACCAGTTCTACAGGAATGTTGTCGGATTTGCGGTAGGTGATGGTGATTCTGGAGTAGCCACGCGGAGCTGTCTTCTTCGCACGCAGCGTCACCACTTTGTTGGCACCTTTCTCTGTGACGGAGGTTTCGGCGTTGTTGTCGGTGGCCGCCTGTTTCCAGTCGCCGTTGACACAGTTCATGAGGGTGTTGCGGTGGGCGCGTATAGCGGCGTTCTTCTCCGTGTCCACCGTCGACTTCTTGCCCCGGATACTCGTACTCACGGTCTTCCCGTCGATGATGAAATAGTCGCCGGCGGGCTTGGAATAGCGGAGTTCCATCTTGTCAGTGGAGAAAAGCTTGAGGTTTCCTTCAGCTTCGATGGTTTTGCCGGAGGCTTTGATGAATTTGGATTCGGTGAAACGGGCTTCCACTTTTTGCGCGGAGGCGGCAAATGCCAGCATGGCAATGACAATGGTCAGTATTCTTTTCATATTATAAAATATTTGTCTTGACTAAATGGGCGGCAAAAATACAATTTTTATTTTTCCACTTTGCGTTTCATGTATGGCCATTTCATCAGCCAGCGGAACAGCAGCGGCTGTAGCGTGTAGGTGATCAAGATGGTGGAGATCATGCCGATCAGCGCACATTCGCCGATGGAGACGATGGTCGGATGTTTGGCGAACAGCATAGCACCCATCACGACAATCAACACCAAGGCGGAGAAGAAGATGGCCACTTTGTGGTATTCCAGCAGGCGGCTCTGCTCCTGACGCTGACTCTCGATGAGTCCCTTCATCACGAAGATGCTGTAGTCGACGCCAATACCGAAGACAAAGGTGGAAATCACGATGTTGATCATATTGAATGACAGCCCGAAAATCGCCATCCAGCCTTGTACCACATACCAACTCAGGAACATGGGCATGAAGGCAAGGAGCGATATGAAGATGTTTCGGAAAGAGACCAGCAACACCGCGAACACGAAGATGGACGATATGAGCAATGCCATGCTGAAGTCTTTGTGAATCAAGGAAATCAAGCCTCCAGTGTAATACATGGGATCCACCACTACGGCATGAGGGATGGAGGCAACAAGGTCGTCCGTCTCTTTCAATTTTTCTTTTGATAACTTTGGAGCGTTGAAAATCAAGAACCTGCCATCGGTCTCTTCGATGAAGTTGCAGAGCAGGCCGTCAGGGACAATGCCGGATTCGTAAAGGTTGCCCGGTTCGTATTCCGCTTCGACCATGGCCTGGAACGGCACGAAAATGTCGGGGGAAAGGTCGTTTTTCGATGCGGCGGCCTTAACGGCAGCCATTGCTTGCGCCACCTTCTCCGGAGTCCAGTAACGCTTCCATGCAGCTATGCGGTTTTCCTGTTCGGCTTGCGACTGGAATAGCAGTGACGCCACCGGCGTGTAGGAACTCAGGTCGCCGGCCTTGCGTAACGAATCCAATGTGGAGGCCAGTGCCATGTTGGCGTCCAAAGCCTGGTCCAAGTCATCGGCAGTGACGGCATAATACCGCTGTTTTCCGCCTTGGTCGTTTTTCTCCTCATACAGATCCCGGGACTTTTTGAAATCCTCGCTTTCATAGCCGATGTGCTTCAGGTCGTTGTCGAACTGCACCTTGCCGGAGAAAATGAATCCGATAAAGATGATGATGCACAATGTTATGATAATGAACTTGTTGCGGTCGTATGGATAGTTGTTGATTTTGTCAATCAGCAGGAAAGCCTTTTTGCTGTGCTTGGCATCTTTCACGTTCAGGAAATGGGGCAGGAAGACTAAAGAGAAGAAGGTGCTGCCGAGGAGCGCGAAGGTGGCGAACAGGCCGAAATCCTTCAACAGCTCGCTTTCGGTGAACATCAGGCCGAGGAACGCGCCGATGGTGGTGAGGCAGCCGAGGCAAACGGGGAGGGCTTCATCCGTCAACATCTGCTCAATATCGCCGACAAATCGCTGGTGCACAATTATATGCAGGCAATAGCTGAGCGCAACGCCCAAAATCACAGCACCCACCCCCAAAGCCATCAGCGACATGCCGCCCTTGATCCAATACATGCAGGCCAACGCAAAGATGGTGCCGTAAAGGATGGGCAGCACATTCTGCCAGATGATGTTGTAACTCTTGAAACTGAGGCATAAGTAGACGAGAATCAGTATTAACGAGATGCCGATGGTGAGGACTATATCCCGTTTTATGGTGCTGGCGTTGTTGGCCGACTCCACCACCGCGCCATGCATCAACACCTCGACATCCGGATGTGTCTTGTTGAACTGTTGGATGCACTGGCGGAGGTGTTTGACCAGTTTCCCGCCTTCTTGGGAGTTGAAAGTCTGGAAATCGGGGGCGATGAAAATCAACGCCACGGTGCTGTCGGGGCAGAACAGATGCCCGTCGATGAGAGTGAACCCCATGCCGCCGGAAATGTCGGGCATCAGGCACTCGCGCAGTCCCAACGGGTCCGTGGAGACCAACTCCGAAGCCATGCCGCTTTCGTCATTCATGATCATTTCGTGGTTGCGTGCCATGGTTTCATCGGCGTGGGCAATGGCGGTGTCGAATAGGGCGTACAGGCTCGTGTCCACGAACGACGGCACGTGTGTCATGGCATAGTCGAGCGCGTTGAGGGCCATGTCCGGATCCAGACGGTAGAGCGTGTTGGCGATGCCCTCGTCGTCGGTCAGGATTGAGTCCATCAGCTCGTCGACATATCCGACCATCACTTCGGGCTCCGCACCCGTCATCTGCATGAAGAGCTTGTCCTTCACCTTGATGTTGCCGAAAACCAAACCGCTTTCCGATTCGCTGGATTTCGGTAAAAGTTTCATCAAATCTTCTTCGAAATGCGCTTTCGCTGCAAAAAAAGCGAAAACGACGCTGCTTGTCACTATGAGAGCGTACAAAAGGAATTTGTGCTGTGTGAAGAAACGGTAAATTTTTACAAAAAGCATATTGAACCTTGATAATTTTCTACAAAAAAGTCTTTTATTTTTAGCGGCGGCAAAATTACACAAATTTTATGTATTTTTGCCGCTCGCCAGAATGGTTGATTCAGTGGGGGTTATATATGTTAAAAAATCTGAATATCAAAAAAATGGGATTGTGGGAGTGTTGAATTCGGCCATTCAGCTCGGTCATCATTTTGATGAATATGTCTGGTTTAACGGTACGATAATTCGAAATATGAAAAATCATCTATTACAAAACAAATGTGCGCAATACAGGGCGCCGCAAATCGCCAAGGCAAAAGGGATCTACCCGTATTACAAGGCGATAGAGTCGGAACAGAACACCTTGGTGAAGATTGGTGGCAAGGATGTGCTGATGTTCAGCTCAAACAGCTATTTGGGACTTTCCAATGACCCGCGTCTCAAAGAGGCCGCCAAGGCCGCCATCGACAAGTACGGCACAAGTTGCTCCGGTTCGCGTTTTCTCAACGGAACCCTTGACATCCATGTGGAGTTGGAGGACAAGCTCGCCAGTTTGGTCGGCAAGGACGGGGCGCTGTGTTTCAGCACGGGTTTCCAGGTCAACCTCGGCGTTGTCTCCGCATTGTGCGGCCGTAACGATTATCTGCTGCTCGACAGGCTCAACCACGCCTCCATCATTGAGGGAAGCCGCTTGGCGTTCGGCAAGTCGCTGAAATATGCCCACAATGACATGGGGTCACTGGAGAAGTGCCTGCAACAGTGCGAACCTGAATCCGTCAAGCTGATTGTGGCCGACGGAGTCTTCTCCATGGAGGGCGATATCGTCCCGCTGCCCGAAATGGTGGAGCTGGCAGAAAAATACGATGCTGAGATTATGCTCGACGATGCCCACTCCATAGGTGTTTTGGGTCATCAGGGAAGAGGTACTGCCGACCATTTCGGCCTGACCGACAAGGTGGATCTCATCATGGGTACTTTCTCGAAGTCGCTTGGCTCGTTGGGCGGTTTCATCGCTGCCGATGCCGATATCATCAACTACTTGAAACACAATGCCCGGTCGCTGATTTTCAGTGCCAGTATGCCGCCATCCAACGTGGCTGCGGTCAGCCGGGCCATCGATATTATGTTAGACGAGCCGGAGCGCATCCAGCATTTGTGGGATGTAAGCAATTATGCCCGCAAGCAGTTTAAGGAGCGCGGTTTTGACACAGGGTGCAGCGAAACGCCCATCATCCCACTCTTTGTCCGGAATTCGGAGAAGGCTTTCTGGCTTTGTTCCCGTCTGCTGGAGGACGGAGTCTTCGTCACACCGGTCATTGCGCCTGCGGTGCCCGAGAAAGACGTGCTGATCCGTTTCGCCTTGATGGCCACGCATACCTACGGACAAGTGGACGAGGCCATAGACAAGATCACCAAAGCGTTCAAGATCGCGGAAATCCTGTAGGCATGGTTGTTTTGGTCACAGGGGTCTCTTCCGGTTTCGGATTGGAAACCGTGCGTTTGCTTTCGCAAGAGGGGCATGTCGTTTATGGCACTGTACGCCGTGATGTGGAACCGGTGCCGGGGGTTCATTATCTGAAAGTCGATGTCCGTGACCGGAAAGCAGTGGAAAAGGCTGTAGTGCAATTGATTGAACAAGAGGGTCGCATCGATGTGCTGGTCAACAACGTCGGTATGGGTATTGGTGGGCCTGTGGAGTTTGCCACCGAGGAGGAGGTCCGGGAGCAGATGGACACTAACTTCATGGGTTTAGTGTATTTCGTGACGGCTGTGCTGCCCTATATGCGGGAGCAGGGAGGAGGCAAAATCGTGGCGCTGAGTTCTATCGGCGGCGTGATGGGGTTGCCGTTCCAAGGCTTCTATTCAGCTAGCAAGTTCGCCATCGAAGGATATTGCGAAGCGTTGCGTCTTGAAGTTCAACAGTTTGGGGTTCAAGTTGTGGTGGTACGCCCGGGCGATTTCTCGACGGGCTTCACGGCCAGCAGGAAAAAGACCGCCAACGCGGAAGCTATGCGGGTCTATCCCTTTTACGCAGAGTCGATGGGGAAAGTGGAACGCGATGAGCGGGGCGGGCTGGAACCGCGAGTCCTGGCACGCAAGATCAGCCAAATTATCCGTAAAAAGAAACCTCGTCACGGTTATGTGGTGGCTTCGCTTGAACAACGTATTTCTGTATTCCTCAAGCGGTTGCTTCCCGCTTGCTGGTTCGCGAAAATCCTCGGCAGTTATTACAGACTGTAATCACCAAGGGGAAGAATTTCCCCTTGGACGCTATATGTGACGTTTGTACGCCCTCCTGCGCATGAAGGGATGCGTGGTGTATTCCCCGAACAGTAACTGTACCTTGTAGTTCTCCTCCAATTGCGGGTTCATGATGATGGTGTTGATACCCCGTTTGATGCAGTTCTCATGAAGGTATTTGAACAGCAGCACAGGAATTCCACATTGCTGATAATCAGGCCTTACACCCAAGATCAGCGCTTCCAATGTGTCGTTATTCTTTAAGGCTTTCAGGATGTTGATGAATCCTAATGGGAAGAGACGTCCGTTGGACTTTTTCACTGCCTTGGAGAGTGACGGCACACAGAAGAGGAAACCGATGGGTTCATCTTTCTCATTGACGGCTACTGCTGCGAAGTCCTTGTCCAGAATAGGGACATAAGTTTTCAGATAAGTGTCTATCTGTTTGTCTGTCAGTGGGGAAAATCCATATAGGGGCGCAAAAGCATCGTTGTACATGTGGAAAATCGCCAAACCGTATTGCTTGCCGAGCCTTTTCATACTCGTGGGATGCACCACGTGCACGCTGGAGCGTTCCTCAATCAAGTGGGCGAACTGAAACATGGATGGCAGCTCAGGACTCACGTCAAGGGTTCGTTGCGTCCAATCGACCTCTTTGGTGAAGCCGAGTTTCTCCAACATGGGGCCGTAGTAGGGGTAGTTGTAGAGGCAGGTGAACGGACTTAGATGCTCGAACCCCTCAATCAGGAGGCCTTCCTTGTCCATGTCGGTGAAACCCCAAGGGCCGTGCATGTCTGTGCGTCCCCGTTGCTTTCCCCAGTCAGCCACTGTGCCGATCAGGGCTTTCAGAACCTCTTCGTCCTCAATGAAGTCTAACCAGCCGAAACGGACGATTTTTCGGTCGTCGTCGGCTTTATGGTTGATGATGGCGGCCACGCGGCCCACAATTTCGGTGCCGCGATAGGCCAAGAAGCAGTCTGCCTCGCAGAAATCGTAGGCGCCGTTTTTCGCGGGGTTGAAGGTATCGTATTCGTCGCCCTCTAACGCGGGTACCCAGTTTGCGCAATTTTTGTATAGATGAAGTGGAAAAGTCACAAACATCTTCAGCTGTCTGCGACTTTCCACCCTGATAATGTCAATATTCATAATACTAAAAAGCAATAACCAATAACCAATAACCAATAACCATTAAACGGTGGCGTGTGTACTCACGTAGTCAATCACTTCGCCCACGGTCTCGAATTTGGGCGTGCCTTCGAACTTGAAGCCGAACTTGTTCTCCACGGCGAGGCTGAGGAGCAGGATGGTGAGGGAGTCGAGGCCGACATCACGGACAAGCTGCGAATCTTCGGTCACGGAGGACAAATCCATAGAGGGCTTGATCAGGGTCAGGATCCCTTTCAATTCGTTCAGGATAGCTTCTCTTTCCATTTTTTATTGATTACGTGAAACTTTCAGTGCGCCCGTGCGTTTGAAATCCTCTTTCCGCACGGTGATTTTGCTGACTTGGTGCGTGCTTGGGAGTGTGGCGTTGACTTTGCCGACGAGCTCTTTGAAGTAGGCTTCCACCGTTTCCCAAGGCGCGTCGCCGAACTCTTCGATACGCGGCAGGATTTCGATGGCAATCACCTGCCGGCCGTCCATTTCGTCCTCTTTCACGAGGCAGTCGCGGAGTTTGTTGTCCTTGTAGAACGGCTCCTCGATGCTTTCGGGGCTGATGTTTTCGCCATTGGAGAGGATGATGAGGTTCTTGATGCGGCCCACGATGTACATGAAGCCGTCCTCGTCGAAGCGTACGAGGTCGCCGGTTTTGACCCAGCCGTCCGGAGTGAGTGTTTCGGCGGTTTTTTCGGGGTCGCCATAATAGCCGAGGAACACGTTGTCGCCGCGGAACCACAGCTCGCCGTCCACGACCTTGGCTTCCTGTTCGGGATAGAGTTTGCCGACGGATGTAGGTTTGGTTTTAACGTCGATGTTGCCGGTGGTGAGGTTGGCGCCTTCGGTCATGCCGTAGCCGCCGAAGAGTTGGATGCCCAGTTCGTCGAACTCGCCGATGAGTTTCGGGGGTACGTTGGCAGCGCCGGAAATGATGACTTTCAGCTCGCCGCCGAGGAACGGTTTCCCGTACATTTTGACGAGTCCGAGTAGGATTTCGCAGATGCCGGGTACGGCAACCAGCATGGTGGGCTTAATCACGGGCAGTTTGCCAATGGTGTCTTTGGTGTTGCCGACGGAATACCAGGAAGCTCCCTTGTAGAGTACCGACAAGGTGCTGTATATCAATCCGAAGACGTGGCTTAGAGGCAGCACGCAAGCATAGCGGTGGCAGCCGAGTTGGTGCCCTGGGGCATAGAGGCCGTTGAGTGCTCCGCGCATGAGGGCGCGGTGGGGCAGGATGGCGCCCTTGGGTGCTCCTGTCGTGCCGCCAGTGAAGAAGATGGCGGCGGGGTCTTCCTTGTCAACCGTGGCGACCGGCGCCGTGTGGTCGGCGAACTCGGTGACCGCTATGGTTGGGCACGGCACTCCTGCAACTGCCTCTGTGAACGCTTTTCCGTATGCTAACAGTTTCACGCCGAACTTCATGCAGCAGCCTGCTATGGCCTCTGCGGGAAGCATGGCGGGCAGGTTGATGGCGATGAGGCCAGCTGAAGTGACGGCGAGGAACATCTCCACCGCATCCGTCGTGGAGTTGTCAAGGATGGCGACTTTGTCCCCTTTCTGCAGACCGAGGCTGTTGAGCAGGGCGCGTTTGCGTGCAACCCGCTCACAGACTTGGCGGTATGTGTATGTGTTCACCGTGTCGGAAAGACAAGGCAAATCAGACCATTTTTGTTCAATCCAACTTACAAATTCCGATATGGTGGGAATGTAATTCACCTGTGCGAGTTCCTCGGCAGGAAGCATGGATGGAAAATAATTGTTCTCTTTCATAAGACTTTGAATTTATCAATAATTGAGGCCGCAAAAATACATAAAATCTTAATATATGTTAATTTCCCGCATTATTATTTGCAATGTGTTGGAATACAGGAAATTGAAAATGTTAAAACGGACATGTCCTTACAGACATGTCCGTTTTTTGGTCATCTTGTCGTTGAAGTTGCGTAAGGGCAACCTCAGCGGTCGGGTCTTTATTTCGTGGCGTCGATGGCCTGCTTGATCAGCTGGAAGGTGCGCTCGGGGTCGTTGTCCAAGCCCATGGAGAAGCGGATGAGGCCTTCGCTCATGCCCATCTCGTGCTGGATGTCCTCGGGAACCTCGGAAGAGGTCGATTTGCCGGAGTTGCTGAAGAGGGTCTTGAAATAGCCGAGGCTGACGGCGAGGTAGCCCACGCCCAGCTCCTGCATCTTCTCCATGATGGCGCTGGCGCGTTCAGCGGTTTCCATGTCGATGGAGATCATGCCGCCGAAGCCGTAGCCTTCGTTCATCATCGACTTGAACAGCTCATAGTCGGGATGCTCGGGAAGGCCGGGGTAGTTGTATTTGATGCCGGTCTCTTTGAAGCGTTTGGCGAGATACATGGCGTTCTCGCTGTGCTTCTTCATGCGGATGTGCAGGGTGTGCAGGTTCTTCTGGATGCTGGTGGAGCGGAAGGTGTCGAGCACGGGGCCGAGCAGCATGGCTGTGCCGTTGTTCACGTCTATCAGGGAGTTGATATATTCGGCGGAACCGCAAATGGCACCGGCCACGCAATCGTTCATTCCGTTGATATATTTGGTCATGCTGTACAAGACCACATCCGCGCCGAGACGGTAGGGTGAGAAAATCATTGGAGTGAAAGTGTTGTCAACCAGTAATTTGGCGCCTGCGGCGTGTGCGATCTTCGAAAGCTCGGGAATGTTGGCGATACGCAGCAACGGGTTGTTCATCGTCTCGGTGTAGAGCACTTTGGTGTTCGGGCGGATGGCCTTTTTCACCGCATCGAGGTTCTGCATGTTGACAAAAGTGACTTCGACATTGAACTTCTTGATGTAGTTGTTCAGGAAGGCGAAGGTGCCGCCATAGACGGTCATGCTGGAAACGATATGGTCGCCGGCCTTCACTTCATGTAGCAAAGCGGTGGTGATGGCGGCTAAGCCAGAGCCAGTGGGCCAGGCCAGTTCAGTGCCCTCGATGGCAGCCAATGACTGCGCCAAGGAGAGGGTGCTTGGATTCCAGTGGCGGGAGTAGAGGAAGTAGCCCTCAGTTTCGCCATGGAAGGTGTCAGTCATGGTTTTGGCATGTTCGAACATGAAGGTGGCGCTATCGCAAATAGCTGGATTGACACCTCTGTAGGCATCTTTTTTGTCCAATTTTTCAAGATTGGTTGCAGGATCAAATTTTTCCATATTTTGGTTTAATTTTTGATGTTATAATCGAAGTGGCAAAAATACACTTTTTTTCAATGCTTATTCGTACGTCAGTTTGCGGATTTCATAGCCTTCTTTGCGCTGGGAGGAGAGCTTGACCCTGTAGGCGGTGAGTATGAACTGGTTGTGGCCGTACCAGGGTGTGAAGAGGTCGATGACGGTCTTCTGCTTGTTGAAGAGAACCTGCGGGAGGGGCAGGTCCGTAGTGCGTAAGGGCTCTTTCACCCGGAAGGCGGTGTCAATCAGCATGGTTGTCAACGAATGGCCTTCCCGGTGGTAAATCAGCATGTCGCGGCTTTCCAGGCCGAACAGCTGCAGCTTGCTGGTGATTCTGCCCTGAAGCATCCCCTCTTCACCGTAAGGGACTGTCACGTTGGTCAGGAATACGCCGTTTGTGTCGAAAAAGTGGATGTCGGCGCGTTCGTAACGATAGCCGTTGAAGCGAGGCTCGACGTAGTAGCCGTTGAAGTAGTTGCTGTATTCGGCGTAGTAGAGCTCGGTAACGAAGGCTATCCGGCCGTCGCCAAGATAGGAGACGGTGGGCTGGAAGGAGATGTGGGAGTAGGGGGTGATGATAACGGTTCGCGACTTCTTGGCGTTGGAAGGAATCCGCCCGGCAGGGAGGTTGTCCGCGCAATAGATGGTGTCGGAGGGGGTGACATGGTGATTGCGGATGCTGACAGGGTGCATGTAGAAGGTCTCGTCGTCGTGGTAATAGAGCATCAGCAGCGAATGTTCGGGACCGACACGTACCCACTGGGCATTCGTGGCGGGTTCATTGAGCATGTTCGCGAAGGAGGATTTTCCCGTGAAGTCGGTCTCGAAGTAGAGCGTCCGGCCGTTGGTGGCGAAGCAGATGACGGCCTTGCGCGACAGCGTGTCGGCGGTAGCAACCAGCACCTTCCCGGGGTTTTCGGCCGTGAAGGAGAACGGAATTGGCTGCGCGGCTCCATCAGGAAGGAACCACAGGTGGTCGCCGTAGCGGCCGGTTGTGGCGAAAATCAGGTTTCGGTTCAGGATAGCCCATTTGTCCAGGAATGGTTCGGAGGGGAGGCCGGAAAGCTCGCGGGACTGTAGTTGTCGCTTGTCAAGGTCGTAAAGCAGCAGAATCCCTTTGCCCGTCCTGGGGGATTTTTGGCTCGGGTGCTGGAATTCGGATAAGAATACGGCGAACACCCCGTCTCCGTAGAAGCATCCTTGCCGATAGTAATTGGAAGGAAAAGTCAGTGTGGTGTCGAATCGAACGTTCATCAGTGTGTCCAGATGGCTTATGCTCAACTGTTTATCCGGTTTGACCCTTTTCTCTCCCACAATGCACAGCCCATTTCCGGCACAGGGCGTGCATTGGAGACTGGTGACTTTCCTGTCAAGGGCCAAATACAAACTGTTCGGGCAGTTTTGTGCGAATCCGCCCGAACAGAATGCCATAGCGAGAATGAGGAGTATTTTCCGCATGGTGATGATTTGTGACTTGTGAATTGAACGTTGCACCAACGTCTTTGTCAGTGGTCTATTTCACGATATAGTCGATGTAGATGCCGGGGGTGTGGACCTGTTCCATCGGGATGGAGCCGGTGGGTACAAGTTCCTTGGTCTCCAGGATCACCAGGTCGGCGGCGGCGGCCATCATGGGGTTGAAGTTCTGGGTCGTGCCCTTGTAGATGGCGTTGCCCATCTCGTCGCAGATGCTGGCGCCGATGATGGCGATGTCGGCGTGGAGGGGCAGTTCAAGGAGGTATTCCTTGCCATCGACCTCGATTTTGCGCTTGCCGTTCTCAACCACGGTGCCGAGACCGGTTTGGGTGAGGACACCGCCGAGGCCTGCGCCGCCGCAGCGGATACGTTCGGCGAGGGTGCCTTGCGGACAGAACTCAATCTCCAGGGTCTTGTCGTTCAGTTGCTGGATGGTGTCCGCGTTGGTGCCGATGTGGGAGGCGTAGAGTTTCTTCACCTGCTTGTTGGAGATCAGCATGCCGATGGCCTTGTTGGGGTAGGCCGTGTCGTTGCAGATCAAGGTGAGGTTTTTAACTCCCTTGTTGGCAATGGCTTCCACCATCTTCACACCCGTGCCGGCACCTAAGAAACCACCGATCATGAGGGTCATTCCGTCTTTTACATGCGCAACAGCGTCTTCGATTGAAATCAGTTTGTTCATAATGTCTATAATATTAATATTGTTATATTCATAAGATTGAAGATGCAAAAATACATTTTTTTTTGTTAGGTGTGATTTTTTTTGTTAGGTGCGAATCAAGAGAGTGTTGTGTGCGAACGCTGTCCAGGTTGTAGGGGTGTTCAAGATGGCATTGTCAGCCTCTCATTGCAAAAAACGCAGCCCTGGACTCAGGACTGCGTTCGTTAAAGGTTGGCTTACGGCACGTTACCGGACGTTCTTCAGCACCTCCACGAGGAAGTCATAGAATTTTCCTACGCTTTCGATGTTGACGCGCTCGACGGGGGAGTGCGGGTGCTCGATGGTCGGGCCGAAGGAGACCATGTCCCAGTCGGGGTAGCAGACGCCGAAGAGGCCGCATTCCAGGCCGGCGTGGATGGCCATCACCTTGGGTTCGACGCCGTATTTTTCCTTATAGACTTTCATGCAGGTGTTCATGATCGGACTCTGCATGTTGGGGTTCCAGCCGGGATAGGAGCCGGTGAGTTCGATGCCGCAGTCGGCCAGCTCGGCGATGGCGGTCATCTTCTCGCCCAGAGCCTCTTTCGCGCTGTTCACGCTGCTGCGCAGCAGGCACTTCGCGCTCATCTCGCCGTTCTCAGCGATGAAGTTGGCTAAGTTGTTGGAGGTCTCCACCAAGCCGGGCATGGAGTCGCTCATGCGCTGCACGCCGTTCGGGATGGCGTAGATCATGTTCAGGAACTGGCAGGCGGCCTTGGGCTCGATGACCTGGGCAGGTGTCTCGACAGCAGTCACGGTGAGGCTGAGTGTCTCCTCGGTGAGGGCGAACTCCTTCTTCACAGTGCATTCGAACTCTTTTGCAAAAGCCTCGAATTCGGCTGCTTTTGCTTCAGGAACGGTGACGATGGCCGTGGCCTCGCGCGGGATGGCATTGCGCAGGCCGCCGCCGTTGATGCAGGCGACGCAGCCGCCGAAGTCGCGCATCGTCTTCTGCAGGAAACGCGTGGCGATCTTGTTGGCATTGGCGCGGCCGAGGTTGATGTCCATGCCGGAGTGGCCGCCGTGCAGACCGGTGACGAAGAGCTTGTAACCCTTCATGCCGGCGGGCGTGGCCACGGTGGTGTAGGTGCGGTGGAAGTTGGCGTCCATGCCTCCGGCGCATCCCACGTATAGCTCGCCTTCCGTCTCGGAGTCGAGGTTGATGAGGATGTTCCCTTTCACGAAGCCGGTTTTCAGGCCGAAGGCGCCGGTCATGCCGGTCTCCTCGTCGATGGTGACAAGCACCTCTACGGGGCCGTGTTGGCAGTTCGGGTCGGTGATGGCGGCCAAAGCGGCAGCCACGCCGATGCCGTCGTCAGCGCCAAGGGTGGTCTTGTTGGCGCGCACCCAACCGTTGTCGATGATCGGCTCGATGGGGTCAGTCAGGAAATTATGGGCCTTGTCGCTGTCGGCTTGCGGCACCATGTCGCAGTGGGCCTGCAACACAACGGGTGTGCGGTTCTCGAAACCAGGCGTGGCCGGGACGGTGAACAGCAAGTTGCCGGTCTCGTCCTGCTCCACAGGGATGTTGTGCTCTTTAGCCCATTCCTTGTACCATTTGATGACGGCTGTCTCGTGCTTGGAAGGGTGGGGAGCGTCGCAAATGTGCCCGAAAATGTCCCATAAACCTTTGGGATACAGATTCAAAAGTTCTTGATTCATTGCTATATTGTTTAAGTTTACAAATAATGATTTGTTTTGTCTCGAAAGAACCTGCAAAGGTAAAAATTTTTTGATTGCATTCGGTGGGAAATGCAGATTTCCATGCTTCCTCGTATCTGTATATTTTTTCTATTTTTGCACTTTTAAAAATGGGAAAGCTCAAATAGGGGGTGTGGATGTTTATTGAAGACAGTAACAAATAAAATACAATGATCAAATATAGCCAAGACATTCAGGTTGAGACCGTGGAAAACAGCGGCAATATTGAAGGCCGTATCAGCAAAAAAATCGTCCTCACGCCTGCTGAAATGCTGGAGCGGGCCTCGATGTTCAACATCATCACCCTGCCCTCCGGAAGCCGGATCAAAGAGCATCCGCACATTGAGGATGCGGAAATCTACTACATATTGGAAGGAGAAGCTGAGGTCACCGACAATGACAGAACTGCCGTCATGCACGCCGGCGACGTGATGTTCACCGGGGACGGCGGCCGCCACAGCATCGCCAACCACAGCGGCAAGGATGTGCGATTTCTGGCCTGCATCCTGAAGGTGTATAATAAATAAGGATAAGTGTTGTGTTTTCAGTTCAGATTAACAAATCTCGAAAAATGATGAAAATGCGATTCCTCTTGCTGGCGATGCTCCTTTCTGTTACGGCTTTTGCGCAGAAAAAGCCTGTAGATTACTTCGAGGAGGCCAACAGGTATTATGATGCCGGGCAGTATGACAAGGCTTTGAAAGTTTACCAAAATTTTATAAGGCATTTCCCGAAAGACCAAGGCTATCCGAGAGCGTTGTACAATACTGCACACTGCCAGTTCCTGCTAAAACAGTACGGCAAATGTATCAGAACGTGTCGGAAACTGATGGCTGTCGAGGCGGACGAGAAGGATCCCTCGGGTTGGGGCATAATGGCGGATCCCTACGCCAACTACCGGCACCGGGGGGGCGATATGGCTTGCGAATGCTATGTTATCCAACAACAATGGGATTCCGCGCTCCGCTATCTGGCATTGTCGGACACAGTGTATCCCTATGTGCATTTCTGCGGCAATGCGTATGCGGAGAACGATGTGTCCAACGCCTTGCGCTACGCTGAAATTTACGAACACCTGGGACAGCCGGACAAGGCTTTGGAAAAACTCCTCCGAACTGTTTTCCGCGAGGGTCTCGCAGATGTTTCAAAGGTTGTTGCCGAGATACGAAAGCTGTTGTCTGGGAGGGAAGGACTTCTTCAAGAACTGGATGCGGCCATGGATGCCATGTATGAGAAAAAGTTTGAATATGTGGATAACGCGGGCGAGTCCCATGCCTATACGCATCACTACATTTCTTTCCTGAATGTGGAAATCGAAGTGCCGGAAGATTATATGTACTATTATTTTGTCTCAAACAGATTAGAGAGCGGCTTTGTCAAAGAAGAATGCATTACCTATATCAAGCAAACGTCGTTCTATAAGATGATTGCAGCGTTATAAGTCCGCTTTGAGACTTGTTATTTGAAACTGTAACCCCTAAACCTTAAATCCTCCATGAAAAAACTCCTCACAACCCTCCTCTTTGCCGCAGCCCTCCTTCCCGCTGTGGCCTGCACCAACCTGATTGTCGGCAAGAAAGCCTCCGCCGACGGCAGCGTGATGTGTACCTACAACTGCGACGGCTTCGGCTTCTCCGGGTCGCTGTTTTACAGTCCCGCCGGGCGGCACGCTCCGGGCGAGCAGATTGCCATCCACGGCTGGGGTCCCACGCATGAAGGGCAGTTCGTTAAACAGGTGGAGTACACCTACAACGTGGTCGGTCTGATGAACGAAAAACAGCTGACCATCGTGGAGACCACCTTCGACGGACGCTTGGAACTCCAGAACCGCGAGGGGCTGCTCGACTACTTCTCGTTGATGCGGCTCACCCTGCAGCGCGCCGCCAACGCCCGCGAGGCCATCAAGTGCATGGCGGAGCTGGTGGAGGAGTATGGCTACAACAGCACTGGCGAGAGCATCACCATCTGCGACCCCAACGAGGCCTGGATTATGGAGATTATCGGCAAAGGGCAGGGGAGAAAAGGCGCGGTCTGGGTGGCCCTGCGCATCCCCGACGACTGCATCTGCGCCCACGCCA
>Ga0247610_10003394_pt1 | contig 17534 bp, 35 predicted proteins | sample 174DNAGHGhighgp2_FD_193483 | JGI IMG/M metagenome (GOLD analysis project Ga0247610, IMG submission 193483) | Sheep rumen microbial communities from Palmerston North, Manawatu-Wanganui, New Zealand - 1742 DNA GHGhigh gp2 | ecosystem: Host-associated > Mammals > Digestive system > Stomach > Rumen... | reverse complement strand
CAATACTGGTTGACCTTAAGAAAGATGTTCTAGAGGTTATTAACAATGTAACGAAAGACCACGACCGTTTTAAAGACGAGATACGAAGGGCTAACGAAGATATGAACTGCAAATTGGTGGTGCTAATTCGAGAACCACTATCAAGCCTAGAAGACATTAAAATATACAAAGTCCCAGTATTTGGAAAGTGGTATAAAGACAAAGAAAAAAGGGGTAAGCCACGCAGTGCGATGAACACCGAAACCCTTTACAAGATTATGAAGACAATGCAAGACAAGTATAATCTTGAGTGGCAATTCTGCACAAGAGACGATGCAGGCAAACGAATAATAGAAATTTTAGGAGAGTAAAAATGAAACGATACATAGAACTAAGTGATGAACTAGCCAAAGCAAGTGAATTACTTAACGCAAATAAAGATTTTAAACCAAACACAAAGATTTGGGACTACGAATTTATTAAGTGGTGCAAATCGCTAGACCAAGTTAAGACGCTAGCAGTTGACAACGACTTAAATCCCGAACAAGCAATATATCACTGGTCACAATACATCAGTAATCAAATCGTGCTTGAGTTGTTTTACGACTTTGGGTGTAAGCCAGTCAGTGACACAAAAGAGACCCGTGGAATGGTAGAAATCAATGGAAATTTGCTAATTCCAACCCAAGTTATGTTGAAGAATAGCCAAAATCCTGCGAATTTGGCGTCAAGAACGGGCAAAAACGATTATATTCGAACAAGTTATCTAAACGGCATAGAAAAGGGTTTTAAGGACGCAAAAAACAAGTTATTTATAGTTTACCCAAGCAGTAGTATTGAAGATTACCGCACAAAACGACTAGATTTTGAAACTTTGGCGAATAAGGTTCTTGCATTTGTGAACTATTACAAGAATAACGATGTTAATAAACTCGAGGTTAATGGCAACACAATTGTAAGTGATATAATTGTTATGTAAGGAGTGGATTATGACAATTGCGGAATTTCAACAAAAAATTAAGGGAAAATACGAAGTTACAAAGATAACGAAAAACGAACAATACATTTTTAAGCTTGGAAAGAAAGGTGCTGTCACCCTACAGTTCACCAACGGAGAGTTCAGAAAAATGCTTATTGACGGGCTTAATAAAGAAGAACTTGAAAAATTTTTTGAAAACGCTTGACAAGAAGAAAAAAATGTGATATAGTAAGCGTGGTTTTGAATAAAAACAACGCCCTGAGATATTTCAGACCGAACCCTGTATATCTCGGTAATAACTGAATATCTTAAGGGTTTAAAGAATTGTAATGAAAAACCTCGGGGTTCGGAGCGAGGTGAAGTAGTTACATTTTTTGTTTCTTTAAACTAACAGCACAAAGTTGTGTGTGCTTACCAAAAAGCAACGGGGGTGTTTGGTCGCATATCACCAAACATTCTGCAAAGTGGAGTAGTCGCTAATATGCCACAATAAATATGTATGGCGGGCAAGGACGGGTTCGTTTTTGAGAGAACTTCCACAATACTCGTGGGGCGAAATGCGAGTGTGGATGCTTGGCTGAAATGCCGAGGCTGCGGTATGCAAGTGCTAATACGGGGTGGGAACTTCAACTCAGGCGGTATTGGTGCAAATGGCAGGTTCTACTCTCATCTTTGGGAGTAATCTGCCCAAGTGCAAGAAAGTGTGTTCTTAACTAGATGGTATTAGCTTATATAAACAACTATAGTATATGGGGGAAAAGATGGCTAAAAAGACAGATAAAGAGTTTACAGCCGTAACAAGGGAAATAAAACTGCGTAACGATGGTGTGTATATTGACCTTGACGGGGTAATGTATAAGCGTCTACCTGAAACGAAACAGAAAGTTGACGGAATTGATGCGTTAATATTAAGTTGCTTTGAAGATACATTCAAGCGTTATGCAAGAAGAGATGCCAAAGCACAAGCGTTTAAAACATATAAGAAAAAGTTTAATGGCTTAAAGACTAAAGAAGAAATTTTGGAGCGAGCAAGAGGTGTATTTAAGGTAGTTATGATAAGGCAAAAGCAATTCGAGGCAGAAAAACGCCAGTTGCAATACTACCCAATGTTATCTACTTTGCTCAATAATGAAATTGCGTAAAATATTTTTGCTTTTTTATTAAAAATCACTTGACAGAATTATATGAAAAGTGGTAAAATACATTTAGAGATAAAACAAGGGGGAAAATAATATGGCTACGAAATATATGTTAGACCTATTTGGCAATTTGGTTTACCGCAAAAAACGGTGCTATATGGTCAATTATGACGACAAGGGTATATTTATACTCGACAAGTCAAGAAAAGTTTATTTAGAGCCAAAAAACACTAAAATAATGGAGAATAAATTATGAGTAGATTAAAATCGGTTGAGCCATTCGTGTTAAAGGCTCTAGAAAAATACCCTATAACAAGGGAAGACGATTATATACTTTACGGCACTGTATTGAAGATGCACGGCTTTAACCTTGATATGCCATTAAGAGAATTTTTGGCTAATGCAAGAAAGTTGGGTGTGCCAAGCTTTAAGAGTGTTGAAAGGTGTAGGCGACACATTTGTGAATTGCGACAAGACTTATGTGGGAAGGTTGCAGTTAAGCGACAAGAAGAGCAGTTAGATTACGAAGATTATAACCTAACTGGAATAGGAGAATAACAATGAGGAAGACAACGATATTATGGTTAATAGCAATGGGGTTGCTTATTGCGGCGGTGATTACACTTCAATTTGTAAAAATACCGCTATCATACTAAAAAACGCAAAATAAAGGAAGAAAACCGAAAATATGAAAGAATTTTTAAAGTGGATACCGATAATTGCAGTTTTCTTGGCAGTGCTAGGGCTAATGATTTTTGTCGGTATTAGAATAAGGGGGTAGTTATGATACTATATTACTATGACGATGACGAAGAGTTTGAATACGAGCCTGACACTGAAAAACTTTTTGATGCAATCGTGGAAATCGTGGGAGATTATTATAGCCTAGATAAAGACAAGGTGCGTGAAATGATTGAAGACCTTGACCTTTGGGACAAGTTTGAAGAATATTTCGAAGATAAGATAACAAACTATTTCGCAAAGGAAGCGTTTGCTCAAAGACGAGAAGATGAAAAATACCCAACTGACGCTGACAAATATGGCGTGAAAAAAAGTTGGTTTATTTAAGGAGGAGAATTAAATGTTTTGGTATATAATTTTAGGAGTTGCAGTTATAATGCTAATAGTGAGCATTGTTCTAACTTGCGTGTTTAGATATAGTTATAATAATGATTGGTGGGTTGGGATATTGATTACATCTTTTATTATACTTCCAATCGTTTTAGTAATGATTACTGTGCCATTACAATACAATAAAGAGATTGAAACTTTTAAAAGAGAAAAAGCATATATAGAAGATGTGGTTCCAACACTACCATCAACAGACAATTATGCAATTACTACAAAACGTATTGAAGAAAATAAATGGTTATATGAGATACAATACAGATATGAGCATTACCATTTTTGGAATTTTGTTCCAGCAGAAGTTATGGAACTTGAGGAGATAAAATAACCAAATGGTATTAAAACTAATCGATGGCGTTCTATTTATAACAGTGTTTATTTTGGCACGCTGGTTAAATAATAAAAGGAGATAGAATAATGGACATAATAGAAAAATGTGACAAGTGTAAACTTCACGAGTGTATTAACTGTGAACATTCTTGGGCTGATGTTCAAGAATTAAAACAAAAACTTAAAGAGAAAGACAAAGAGATTAAACATTTAAACAGGTGCTTATCAAAAAGAGGCCTTAGTGAGGTGGATTTTTATAAACGATTAAGAGAAAAAGAAGATGAAATAGAAAAATTAAATAAAAAAATACTTGATTGGCAAGATGGTTCTATGGCTTTAAAAATCGAAAAAGAAACAAGGCATCAAGTTTGCGAGGAAATAAGAAAGTATATACACACGAACGAATATGACGAACTAGGCTTAGAATATTTAATGAATGGTGGTGCGATTTTGGATAAATTAGACCAAATAGAAGGAGAAAAATAATGAAAGACTATAAATTTACGCCAATTATTTTAGTGCAAAATAAGGATGGCAAGATTGAAATTACTGAAGAAAAATTAAAAGAGATGTTACAAGACGCATATAACAATGGTTACCAAGATGGCAAGGACTCACAACCAATAGTTTGTCCTACATATCCAACGCAACCATTAGTGCCGCCAACAAGTCCAACAACTCCACTACCATATTGGTATGACAAGCCTTATTGCACTGGGACTGGAATACCTGTCGATTTAAGCAATGTTAAAATTGAGGGCAAGGTATAATGGAAATAGGAAACTTGCTTTTTGGTCATAGTCGTGGTGAGTATAAATTAGAAAATCGAGATTTAGTTAATTGTAAAGATTGGCAAGAGTTGTTATATGTTTGCGAATGTGATAGTTATGGATGCACTGAAGATTTTTCACACGAAACTGAACGTGGTGGTTATGAAAATGATTTATTTTGCATAAACCCATACTATTGGGGTGAAGATAAAAACCTTATGGAAATGCCAAACTTTTTATACAAGCCAACTGGTTTTGAAATAAGGTGGTATAAATACCCATTTCGTGATAGTTATATGAACCAAAATTTGACAGATAGGCAAATAAAAGTTATTTGGAAAAAGTGTGCAGAATATGTAAAAAATTGTTTTTAGGTGAGGAGATTTAATTTATGAAAAAGTTAATATTTATAATTTTGGCAGTTATTATATTGCCTTTAAACCTAATGTTTGCTGGGTGCAGTCAAGCAGAAACCGTTACACACAATATACAAAAAGATGCAGACAAGTTTAATGTTTATAGAAAAATGACTTTTGTTAATCTTTATACAAACGAATTGTTATATAGTGCAGAAGGGTATTTTTCAATACAAACAACTTATAGCAATGACTATCAAGGCCAGCAAGAGATAGGTATAGTGTTTAAAATAGGGCCTAACCAATATAAAATGGACTATTTTAGTATAGACAAAAATGTTGCTTATGTTATTGAGCAAACTGAAAATACAACAACAGACCCTTATCATTGGGACATTGTTTGGTATGTTGCCTTGCCAAATAATATTGGTGGTTAAATGAAGAAAGCAATAATAATATGTTCGGTTATTCTGGCACTTATGGTAACAAACCTAATTGTGTTGGAACGCCACTTAATTATGCCAGTCAAAGACATAACGCCAGTAAGCCACACTTGTGTAATTAACGCATCTATAAGCCGAGAAGAAATGATTGAGCATATCAACAACCACTTTAAAGTCAATTATAAGTTAGAGTGGATTGATAGTGGCAATTTAAGCGGAAAAGCAGATGTTATATTCCACAAGGTATATTTAAAGAACAACTTGTCGCCGCTTTATGTTGGCATAACACTTGCCCACGAACTTTGCCACATCAAGTATTATTGTGCAAATGAAACTTGGGTAGAGTTTATGGCGTTTAAAGAACTTTATGAAAGCAACGACCCAGTGCTTAAAATGTGCGGTGATGCAATGATAACACTTCATTGTGAATATAGGGCTTATAAAGGCACTGCTTATGACATTGGGTGGTATATTTTAGATTATTTAGGAGAATAAAAATGTTAAAAATTAAAGACAATGTGGATTTGAAAGAGTTAGAAAAGTTTGGGTTTAGACATAGTATAAATTTGTGTTATACAAAAAATGTTAGTGATAGTGAAACTTGTTTTATAAATATTAGTGATGGATGCATTTGGTTTGGGAGCGGGGGTGTGAGTTTTCACATTGATATATTATTTGACCTTATTCAAGCAGGATTAGTTGAAAAAGTGGAGGAGAAAAGATGAAAAAAAAATTTATAATACCAGACGATTTAATTAAAGCAACAGAGTGGAGAAAACAACAGAATAGAGTTATTCACGAATTTGAATATAAAAATGGTAAATATATTCATCACTATACTTTGGGCGGTGAACATGAATTGACACCACAAGAAGTCGTTGATTGTCTTAATGCTTTAACAACAATAGATTGTGATTTACAAACTGCTTATACTTATATTCACGAACAAGCAGAAAACCAAAACCAAAAAGCCATTAAGTGCTTGAGGAATTGTGAGAATTTTATAATAAATTTGATTGCAGGAACCTATGACAGAACATTGGAAATTATATGTGAATATATAGACGACAAAATTAAAGAGTTGGGGAAAAAAGTGGAGGAGAAATAAAAATGGTAATTATAATATGTATATCATTTATTGCTGTTGCCACGCTATTATTTTGGATTGGATTATTTAAAGCAAAAGACAATGATAAAGTAGTAAAAGACATTAAGAAAGATAACGATAAGGAAGATTAAAATGTTTTATAAAATTATAGGAGATAAAGAAAATGCCAAATAATATGACAAACTGGACTGTTGATGTATCAACATTGGACGATTGTGTGAATTTTAATAACGCAAGCCCACACTATATTGTTATGAACACAAACATCAACGAAAACGATAGGGCTAGATGTGAATACGCTAGAAGTTTAACCCACAGTATGGGTAACATATATAAACATAACACTGGTGATTATATTTTGCATAGCACAATGCCCCTAGATGAAAACAGTGTTGATAGAATGTCAACCAACTATAAAAAGTGGTTGGTTAGAATGGCTAAATGCGCTGTGGATTTTATGAGAGAATATGAATATATAAACGGTATGCTATTAAATATGGAGAACGAACAGAGGAGGCGTAACAATGAAGTATAAGTTTAATCTTATGACAAACGAAGAGTTGGAGAAAGCAGATAAGGCACTTTTGGAATACATAAACCTATACAAGGCTGCTGTCGAATATGACAAAGCCGAGCTTGCTGATGCGAGACGCCAAAGAGATAGGCTTAAGAACATTATGCTAGAGCGTTCAAAGAGCCCATACAAAGGTGAATTTCACATAAAGAGCGAGTTTAGGTTGAAATATAAAGTTCCGTTCTCACAACTTACCGAAGAAGAAAAGACGATATATAGACGAGAGAGAGAAGAGATTAGAAAGCGTAGGGGGAAATAATTATGTCGCACAACCCAAGAATAAAAGATTTGCCTTACGGCGAGCAATTACATAAGGTGTTTTCTAGCATTAAGATTAGGTGTTACAATAAAAATCATAAAGAATATAAAAATTATGGTGGGAAAAACATAGTATTGTGTGATGAATGGAGAGATAAAAAACTTGGTTTTATTAACTTCTATAACTGGGCAATAAATAATGGGTTTAACCCTTCTAAACGCAAAAGCGGATACAATATGTATGAAATAGATAGAGTTGACAATACTGGAAACTATTGCCCAGAAAACTGTCGATGGGTAACACGAACCGAACAAAACAACAATAGAAGTTGTAGTTTAAAATTTTTATATCAAGACAAAATAAAAACCCTTAAAGAGTGGTGTGAAGATAAAGGATTGCCTTATCACGCAATATATTTGCGGATTTTTCGCCGAAAATGGCCATTTGAAAGAGCAATAAATGAGCCATTACATAAATTAAGAGGAGGCATTGTATGGGAGATGAGTTAATAATAGATGCTGGCACGGTCGCATATAATGACGAAATGCCCGAAAGGTTTCTATTCCCGTTTAACCAATTAAACTTTTTAACATCGGGCGGAGTGTTTAATAGGTTGACACTTCTTCATTCAAGAACAGACGAAGGAAAATCTACACTTAGTTCTCAAATTTTATGCGAGTGTATAAAACAAGGGTATAAGTGTTTTGCCGACTTTGGTGAAGACGATGCAGAAGAGGCAGTGTTGAGGTTATACAAGCAATTTACGCCTTATAGTAAGGACAACTATATATCAAAGAATTATGTTGTAAACGGAAAAGGGACGCCAATTTATGAATATTACCTTACGAAAGAAAAGTTTAATGAGGCTCGAGAGTTTTTTAAAGGAAAGTTGTTTTTATACAACATAATGATTACTCCCGACATTGACCACATCATTGCTGGGCTAGACAAAGCAAGGGCACAAGGGTGTAAGGTTGGGCTTATAGACAATATGGAAAACCTTGAATATGAAGGCGATAACGAAAATAAGCGATTTAAAGATATTGCTGTTGCGCTTAGAAACTATGCTGTTCGATATGATATGCACATAATAATTGTATGCCACACAAGAAAGACGGAAAGAGAAGTTCTATTGCCAAGCATTGACGATGTTAAGGGTTCAAGTGCTGTTAGCAACTGTGCGAAAAATATATTTTGCATATTAAGAGTAGATAAAATGGACAAAACTACAAAGGCATATGCAAATCTTAAACACCTAGTCGAAATGAACAATTATGACCTTGATACAGCAGACGCCCTTATAGTTGTGCAAAAGACCAAGGGGCGACAATTGGGTATGTTTACACTTGGCTATTCGAAACAAACAAACTCTTATTACGAATGCAAAAAGATAGACCCTAGTAAAGACGCACCTGAAAAACCTGTTATGTTTGTGCCTGAGGCCGAAAAAGTTGAAAATGTGTCATTTGGGTTTGAAGAGATAGATGTTGATGGGGAGTTGCCTTTCTAGAGCGTAAAAATCACTTGACAAATGTTTTAAATTGTGCTACTATGACAATGTGCAATATATATGCACACGCACCTACATTCCAATCGTGGGGCTGCTATTCTTAAAGAGGGGTTTTTATTCATTTTGTTCCCCATTCCGTAGTAGCCCCACAAATTTTTTCAAAGAAGGACTAATTATGCAAGACATACGAAAAGAAATCATTGCTTCCAATATAAGCATAACAGAGCTGTCGAGACAATCAGGTATTTCACGACAGACAATATACAGTATTATTAACCAAGACGTATACCCAAAGATTTCCACTGTTAAAGCACTGTGTGATGTTTTGGGTGTTAATTATAGAAACTATATTCCATACTAGGAGATAATATGATAGACATTGAAGAATTAAAGAACCTTGCAGACGATTTAGATATGTGGGGTTACTATTTAGGAAAGCGTGGTCAAAACAGACGATATAAGTGCCCGTTTAACCACGAAGAAAGTAATAAAAATCTTTCCGTTAAAAACAACTCTTGGCACTGCTTTAGTTGTGGAGAAGGCGGAGATATTATAAAACTTGTGCAAAAGATGTATTCACTATCATTTAAGAATGCCGTTATTAAGATATGCCAAGATTTTAAACTTGAAGGAATTTTTGCAGATAAAGCAGTCGATTTACAGCACATCGAAGAGCGTAGACAATTAAGAGCAAAATTGAAGGCTAGACAAGAGAAATTCGAAAAAGACAAGATGAATATGTTTAATAGAATGGTTCACATTGACGATATGCTAGAAACTATAATCGACGAATTGTCACCAAATGGCAGAGATTTAAAAGTGTATAGTTATTCAAAGGACATCGACCTTGCGTTTGAGTTTATACAATTAAAGCACAGACTAGATGCGATACTTGACTTCTTGATTTGCAGAACGGTGAGCAAAAATGCCGATAACGATTTTATCTTCGACTTGCTTAACTGTGACACATTTGAAACGAAAGAAAGTTACGACAATGCTGTTGATAAGATTTTTAAGATGTTAATAAATGGAGATTTAGATTTATGGGGAGACCACGAAAACAACGAGTAGAAGAGCCAAAGGTTAAAACGCCCGAACAAGAACAGGTTGTTTTAAAGTTTAAAGAAGGTGAAATAACCGATACCTTAGGCCGTGACAAAAAGAACGAACTGATTGTTACTGCAAGAGACAAACAACTACAAGTCATAGAGGCTGCCAAAACAAAGTTGCCTAAGTTATTTAAAAAGCGTGCAAAAGAACTCGCTAGTGAAATTGAGAAATACAACATACGGGTAGTTCAAGACGGCGAACTTATTGATAGTAATGAGCAGTTGCTTGACTTGTGTGAATACGCATTTAAGCCAATTATTAACACAAACGGGACAATGATGGCATATAATCACAACGAACTAGCGGTTGGTTTTGACTATTACAGACAAATCGTAAAGAAACTTAACAAGAATGGAAACTTCTATGTCCCAACAAAAGAAGATTTTTGTAGGCTGATGGGAATATCAACCGATACTCTGTTAAGTTATCGCAATTCAAACGTTGAAGAAATGCGTGAGATATGCGCTATGATAAACGACTATCTAGCAAGTATATATACACAGATGGGTTTGACTGGTAAGATAGAAAAACTTACGGCTATGTTCTATCAAAAGAGTGCGCTTGGTCGAAAAGAGACAAGTATTGAGCAACTTCCACAGCAAGTAACGAACAACATTGTTATTGGCGATAGTGAACTAAAAGATATGTTGAGTAAATATCTATAGAAAAAAATCGAGAGGGTTAAAGCCCTCTCTTTTTTTATCGAAAAAATTGGTGGTGTATCTGTTGCACCTAAAAAACCGACCCACCCCAAACAGGTGGCATTGTTAGTTTTTCAATACGGTTACTAAATGTTTCATATTTAGTCCTCCACAATGATATAATACCACATTCTTGTTAATTTGTCAAGTGTTTTAAGAAAAAAACTTATTTTATGGCACAACCAAGGCTCTAAATGTAATTCGTTGATAACTTAATCTACCCAACACATAAACAGCCGAATATGGTGGCAAATTCAAAGGATTTTTGCTATATCATTACAATGATACAATCCAATAGTGCGTCACAACCTCGTCACGACAGTCAAAAATATCATAAATGGTTGAAATTGGCATACTTGTAGTTAAATGTCCGTCAGTTCTTAACAATAATACGCTGTTTGGATACATATCTGCGAGTTCGCCCACGGTATGATAATCATCTTCTATGGCATCGAGTCCATAATAGTTTTTGAGAAACCTTGAATAACAAGGTCTGCAAATTCTGCAACACCCCAAACTATTTGCCGAAAGTGTAAGTAGGTCTTTCACTTCGTAATATGGGGTATTTGTCGCTAGGCTTATAGCCCTTGTGACACAGTCATTGATTTTCTTTCCTTCAGGGTTGGCATTATAGTATTTAAAACTAGCCATTATTCTGGCATTACAATACTATCTTTGTATGCTGTAAGTTTTTCTTCGCCCTGAAGTTCTGCGTCTTCGTCTTCCATCCAGTCTTTTGCGAGTTTGATATAAAGGTCAAGGTTGCCCTTCCCTAGTGTGTCTTTATAATCGTCATAAAGCATAACGGTGGTTACTGCAAGTGCTTCTGGTGAAAACTCTTTGAAATGAACGCCCATTTCTTTTGCACGACTTTCGATTTTTTCCATCTTGAACATTTCTTTTTCGTTTGGTTCTAATTCTTCAACCAACTCATCATACCAGTCGCATAGTTCATCTTCTGTTAAAGTTTCTTCACCGTAGTCACCATAATAATTATAGTCACCACGATAATCTCTTACTGATTGGCTATAAAAGGGAGTATCGCCATAATAACCAGAATATTCTCTAACTGATTTGCGCCCCATACCATAGTCCGAACCCATTCGTTCCCTATGGTCGGCAGAACCATATCGACCACTATGTTCTCTATAATCTCGCATTGGATAATCCCCTTCATAGTGAAAGTCGCCCATATAGTTTCTATCCATTCTTCTGCGAGCATAATCTCTACGCCTACGAGCCATATCTCTCATACGACTTCTGCGTGCGTAATCTCTTCTTCCTCGTGTCATATTAGGCCTCCTTTTCAATGTTAACAACTACATTGCTAAATGTTGCTCCAACACCGACATTTTCAAAGGTTATAGTCTTTGCTACAGTTGAGTTAACCCCAAGCACACAAGCATTATCTACTAATACAAAGTAGTCGATAACAAATGTGTGAAATTCTGTATCAGGTGTTACTACTGTTTCGGTAGCAAGTGCGCCAGCAACAGGTGTTCCATTCTCGAATAGTTGAACAGTAACATCGCCAGCCTCAGTTCCAGCACCTACAAAAGTAGCAGTTATGTGATAAATGCCATCCCATTGTAGAGTGATGCCAGTGCTACTATTATCGAAAACTTTAGCACCACATCTATTTCTAGTGCAGTATCTACGATAAGCATCACCTAATTGAATAACCCCACCAGCCAAAACGGTCTGTGTTGCAGGGTCTTTTGTTCCAAATAAATACATAATTCTTCTCCTTATAAAAATTGGCATAGAGTATCCCCCTATGCCGTTTGTTTTTTGGTATGCAGGATATTTTAATCTCCTATATTGTCGGGATAATTAGTCCCACTATTGAACATTTGTGCAACCGCAGCCACTGTTTGGACAAGTAAATATTGCTTGATTTCCATATACAGGCATAGCTGGGATTGGGCAAGAACGCAATTCTGCTACGAGTTGATTAGCCACTGTTGCATTGTTTGCTCTAATTTCAGCTGTTTGTGCTGTTTGGCTTGCTTTAAGGTCAGCCATACTTAATTGACTTCTTAATGTTGCAATTAGGTCGTTCTTCGCATCGATTTCTTGCTGGCACAACTTGTCAAGGATTGCTTGTGTGTTGGCTGTGTTGCTTGAGATAATATCTCTAATTCCTTCATTAAGTGCTTGTCTGTCAGCGCAGTTTTCTGTTGCAACTGTGTATCTTAAATCAGCGATGCCGAGTTTGTTATCGCAGCAACATTGCTGGAAGTTAGAAGCAAGGCTTGTAAAGCTATTAGCGATGTTAGTAAAGCCATTAGTTAATGTGCCTTGAATTTCATCAAGTTCGTTGTGAACTGCAAGGTTGTCGAAGCCTCTGTTAGTATTAGCATTAATGTCATACAACATATTGCCAGCACCACCACCAAAGCCTCCGTTTCCGCCGAAGCCCCAGTTGTTACCGAAAATCATAGCGAAGATTAACAAAGCCCATAGCCCATCTGAGCCTAAGAAGCTACCATTGTTGCCATATCCGCCGTTGCCAACAGATACACCTCCGTCCGTGTAAATTTCTGCCATTAGTTTTTCCTCCTTATAAGATTTATATATATCCACATCGTGCATTACTCGAGTTTAGCCAATGAAGATACCAAAAATAAAAAGGGATTATCTAAAACCCCTTTGTCGCAACATATTGAGCATTCCATTGATGTCAATATTGTTCTGTTTTGCATACTGTCTAGCAAACTGCTCTGGGGTTAGACCACTTGAACGCATTTGATTTAACACTGCGTTTGCCTGTGGATTTTGAGCCATCATATTCTGCATAATTTGTTGTGGGTTATTGCCCATCATCATCATTTGCATAAGCATTTGCATTGGATTTCCTGCCATTATTTCCTCCCCATAGATTTAGTTAGTATGTCTAATTTTCTTTCAAGAGCAGATAAACGCTCTTCTAGTTTGTGAATTTTATTCCAGTAAGGGTTGCCACCAGTCTTTTCTTCTTCCATTACTTGCTCTCCTTGCTTGGTTTATCGTTTATTATTAGGTCACTTAACTTTGCAAGTCTATCCACCTTTGTGTTTAAGGCCGAAATCTGCCCTTCTATGCCCGAAACATAATCTTTGCTAACAAAGTCTTTAATGTCGTCTTTTGTGACCATTTCTACCACTTTTTCAGGCTCTACGGTTGCAACACTTGCAGACTTGTCAGCCTTGCCTTTTGGAACAAGGTCATACTCGTCAAAGAATGATTGACCTATGCCATCAGCAGACTTTACATAGAGTTCGCTTTTCTCATTGTTGATGAAGAACTGCCTTTGGTTTGGCATTACGATAAAGCCTTTTGCCTCTTCAATGTTTGCAAATCGAATAGGAAAATCTGCTGGCTGTTGTTGAATTGGTTGTGTTGGAACTATTGGCTGTGGGATATAACCCGTTCCATAGTTTCTTTGCCCATAATTATATGTTGGGTATGTTTGATAATTGTTGTAAGCACTCATAATTGCTACTCCTTATGATTGATATTGTTATGGGATTGGGGTCGCTGTAGCTACAACCCCTCGCCCATCACACCTAAAAATTAGCACGAAAAAAAAGGACTTGTGCTTTACAAATCCTTTATCTCTATTATTTTTTATTCTTAAAACCCAACTTTTTGCCTATTCGCCACAGAGTGTGATAAATCGTGTCCCACTCAACATCTTCATAGACCTTACTATCGCAAATCCATAACCATATTTCTTTTGGCGTCCACTTGTCGTAATAATATTTTACGGCAATTTCTGTATCTCTATACGATAAGCCTGCCATTCTGCATTGTGCAATCAACGCACCTTTGTCGTTTCCACGATACTCTTCTTGGAACTCGGCACACTTTCTCTCGTAGTATTGTCGTTGTGCTTTCTCGAACCCAACCCAACTTATGAGATAGTTGATTGGTATTGCTGAAGCCAAACTCCAAGATAGTGGTAATATAAAAGATATGCCAAAGAAAAACACAAGTGCTGTTATCAATCTACAGGTTGCTGGGACAATGTGATGGTATTGTCTTGGGAACTGTGGTCTAACAAGCGTGTGACAAATAACAAAAACAACCGCCTCTATCCATTTGTTGAATATCAACGCTGGAATAGTTGTGGCGGTTATAACTGTTAGTATCGCTAAAATCTCGTTTTTAGTCTTCGTAGTCATTAGATAATATAGCGGTTACCATTTCGGTTGTTGCCTTGTATAAAGCAACGATATCTTTCTTACCGAATTTGTTAGTTTTAATTTTTGCAATAACTTTTTCTACGTCTTCAATGGCTGAGCCTAAATCAGCGTCGCCATATATTGGTCTACCTGGTCTTCCCATTATTCTTTAATCTCCTTATAGTTGTAATAGTTGTATAGTAGAACAAGCCATATAAACCCATCTATTAGTAATATAGTGTAAGTAGCACTATTTGGATAGGTTATCATAGCAGAAATGTCTCTTATTAACACAGAAACAATTTCAGCAAGAAGTTCTACTGTAAAGCAGATTGTAATGGAGTATAAATATTTAATGTCTGTTCTTTTATCTAAAGCACAAGACAACGTTGGGACGGCAACAAGTGATAGCATATTTAATGGCAAGTAGTAGTCAGGCAACCATAACTGAACTCCGAACAATAATAGTATTACTGCTGAAACAAGAATGCAATCTTTCCAGTTAAGGTATTTCTTTCTACAACAAGCGCAAGTAAACACGAAATATGTTGCAAATGAGGTGATGAATGTGTAAATGTAATATGCCCACTCGTGAGTGTCTATATATTCTCCAAATTTTACAACTGCATCAACCTCGGCTACACCGACGACAAAGCCTGGCACTATCAACTTAAGCAAATAGATTGCTAGAAGTAGGACAGCACATATTATTAGACCCATCGTCCAAAGGTTATTAAATTTTTTAATTTTCATAGTTTAAGCCTCAGGGTTTGTTTTTTCTGCTTGCATTTTTGCAAGTGCTTCTTTTACTTTCGCATCAAACTCTTCTTTGGCTTTTTTCTTTTCGTCTTCTTTTAGTTGTTTTTTAGCGGCCTTCTCTGCTTTCTTATCAGCCTTAGTCTTTTTAACTTTGGCTGGTTTTTCAGCGGTTTTCTTAGCCTCTTTCTTGGCAGCCTTTTCAACTGCCTTTGCTTGTTTCTCTGCCTCTTTCTTGGCCTTCTCTTCTTCTTTAGCCTTCTCAACTTCTGCTACAGCACCATTGTAAGTTGCAACAAGTTCATTGTATTTATCTTCTGGAAGGAATTTTTTAGCAAAGCGTAGTGCAAGCCCTTCAACTGTATCGTGCCCTAAGAAATAAACTAGAGCAAAGACACCAAGAGCGATTGCAGCAGCCAATCCAATTCTAATCCATAAAACAACTTCTATAAGTGCTGGAATTGCGATGTAACTTGCAAAGCCACAGAAAGCAGATATTAACAAACCAAATGCGATTGTGAATTTATTGCTTTTTATAAAGTTAATCATAACTCCTCCTTTTCTATCAAGTATTCTCATTGAAGTCCAGAAAAAACTAAATTTTGCTAACGGCTTCAAAAGAGATTTGTTTTTATTAGCCACCACCAGCACTTTCGCTGGAATGTAAAATATTCTCACCACCTTAAATGTATAAGACAGAAAGAATAGTGTTGATAACACCGATATTAACCCACACACGATGTCTAGGATACTAAATATAACCTGCCAGTTATTAAAATTGCTCTTAATAAATGTCGATGTCGTGTAGTATTTATTTCGGTATTCATCATTTCGTATTTTACCATTACAGTAAAACACAATAACTGCAGAAAGAATTGTGAAACCGAATGCAATAAAGTCACTTGACGCAAAATCAAAGGCAAAGTCAAATAACAGGTCGCTGGCAATGAATAGTAGCATACATATAGCCGCTATCAAATAGCCTAAACTAACTTTCTTATTATTAACTGCACTGGCTTCCATCTAAACCCTCCTAAACTTCTTCTGTAGCAACTTCTTCTTCAGGTTCAACTTCTTCGGTTTCTTCTTCAGGAACTTCAGTTTCAGGCTCTACAGGCTGAGGTAAGAAAGTTTTAAACTCTGCAATTTCTTCTTCAAGTTCAGCAACATTCACAGCATTAACTTCTTCTTGTAATTGTTCGATTAAGGTTTTATACTCTTCAATCTTTGCAATCTTGTCAGTAACTGCTTGAAGTTTTGCTTCACGTTTTGCGATTTCTCTCTCAACAATGTTCATTACAACCCCTCCTTTATAGATTTTTAGGCTTGCTACAAAAGCCAGTTATGAACTTGCTCTGGCCAGTCGCATAATAGCGTCTATGCCAAATATAAGCCCAACGGTAAGCACGATTATTCCAAAAATGATTAACACCGTTATTGCTAGCGATTTCTTCATTTTAAAGAACAAATCGGCGAGTTCTCTAATTAAATAAAATGGAAAATATAAGATTGATTTAAAACAAGTTAAAAACATATCAAACCAAACAATAAAGGATAGTTTTGCCATACCTTCACGGATAATATCATCTTCTGGTTTTTCAACAACAATATCTTCATCGCCTGTTTTGGCTTTGTTTTTTCGGGTTTTCCTATCATACTTATCAATCGTATCTTTGTGTCGTAAATAATACCAAGTTTCACGATCATAACGCACTCTATCTTTGTCCGTTGCAGACAAATCTTTATCAATGCTTTCTCTATGGTCTGTTAATAAGTCTAATGTTTTTTTATTGTGTTTACTAACAGCATCTTTAATTTCTTCATCGTCGCTGTTAATATAACTACTAAACTCCTCGTCGAGCTTTTTAGACAATTCTTCTTCGGTAGTAGTTGGGGTTATAATACCTAGCCTCATCATTTCTTTAAAGTCTTTCATTGGTATTAACTCTTCGTTAACATCTGGAGTTTTATTTGTCTCTTCCATATCCATAACTTTACATATCCTTCATACCGCTGTCACTATAAAACAATTTCGCAAAAAATGTCAAGCGTTTTAGCGGGTTATTTTTAAACTTCTTGTGGTATTTCTGGGTTAATAGTCTCGGCTTGTGGCTCTTCAACTGGTTCTTCAACTTCTTCTTCTGGCTCGTTTGCCTTCTTTTCAGTTGGAACATAGGTGTAAGGGCAAGGGTAAACATCGATTGCCACATCGTATTCTGCACCAGT
>Ga0247610_10003393_pt1 | contig 17534 bp, 17 predicted proteins | sample 174DNAGHGhighgp2_FD_193483 | JGI IMG/M metagenome (GOLD analysis project Ga0247610, IMG submission 193483) | Sheep rumen microbial communities from Palmerston North, Manawatu-Wanganui, New Zealand - 1742 DNA GHGhigh gp2 | ecosystem: Host-associated > Mammals > Digestive system > Stomach > Rumen... | reverse complement strand
GGAGGATATTACAGTCCACCCAGGTCAAACAGTACTTGTTCCAACAGGTATTAAGGTAGCTCTTCCGCCAGGGTATGAGTTACAGGTTCGTCCAAAAAGCGGCCGCGCCTTAAAAACAAAGCTTCGTGTAGCCAATACTCCAGGCACTATTGACCAAGGTTATCGTGATGAGATTAAGGTCATCATTGAAAATGTTGATCCACCTATCAGAGCAATCCATTTTGGTAGACCTATCTATGATGCAAGTGGTAATACGATTGGATATGATAAAGACTATTTCGGTGAAGGAAGCGTTGAATATGGTAGTGACTTCTTCATTGGAAAAGGTGAGAAGTTCGCGCAGCTCGTGCTGATGGAGGTACCAAAGGCTGCATTTTATAGAGTTGAAAAAGTACAGGACATTGGAGAAGATCGTGGCGGTGGATTCGGTTCCACAGGCTTAAAGTAATCTTCAGGAGGTTGAATGGCGCGAATTACTATTGAAGAAATCGCGCAGGTGCTTGCTGAAGAAAATTGGAAAGTTGTGTCAACAGACTATCAGAACTTAGATACGGAAATGGAATTCATGTGCGCGGAGGGTCATACAGTCTTCGCGCCGTGGAAGAAATTACGTACAAAGCGCGAGTGTCCTGTGTGTAAACAAAACATTTTAAAAGAGAATAAACCAATTATTTTAGAAAAAAACAAAAAAGAATATAGAGTATTGGCATTAGACCAGGCCACTCATTTAAGCGGCTGGAGCATTTTTGATGGCGATAAACTTGTAAAGTATGGCGTGTTTGAGGCAAGCGGCCAAGAAGATGTAGAACGCTTTCACCAAATTAAGGAATGGTTAATTTCAATGGTGGAAAACTGGAAACCAGATATTATTGCAATAGAAGGGATTCAGTACCAACAGAACTTTGGTGTGACTACTTTTCAGACTCTCGCGCGCCTGCAAGGAGTTTTAATGGAGTTATGTTATGAGTTAGATATTCCTTGCCAAGTCTGTCATACAAATACATGGCGCGCTCATTGCGGAGTAAAAGGGCGCAGTAGAAGTGATAAGAAATCATCCATGCAGCGCCTAATAAAAGAATGGTTTGACATTAGCATAACAGACGATGCAGCCGACGCCATTGGAATTGGAAAATATGTAGCTGATACTCATAAAAAGAAAAATGAAATTATAAGTTGGGAATAAAAAAGAGCAGGAAATTAATCCTGCTCTTTTTCTTCGTCTTCCTCAATGAAAGGCATTAATAATTTTAGGTCATGGACGGATAAGCTATCTGGCAACTCATCAATTTTAAATTTAATATTTGGAACTTCAACTTCAACTTCTGCTAAAGCATCAAGTTTTTCAGTGCATTCATCAAGTTTTCCTTCTTTGATTTTTACACCCTGACCGTTTTCTGTGTAAACAAATTCACCATCTTCGTTTCTTTCAGCGTATTCATCAACGATCTTCTGTAATTCCTCTTTATAAAATTCTACATCCTTTTTAATTCCCTCAAAGAGTTTAAGGACTTTATAAGTCGTTTTAATTGGCATACCCGATCTATTACCAAGCTTCGAGTATAACATATCTACACTCTGGACATCAATAAGTTTCATGCACAAAACCTCCATTTATTTTATATAATAATTATATATAAAATTTTTGGAAAAGTCAAATTTTATTTCTTTTTGGTCTTGGCAAGATATGGTTTGTATCCTTTAGCTTGGATTTGCGCCAAGAGCGCGTTAGCTTTACTTTTAGCTTTAAATTCACCCATCTGAACTACATATTTTCCGTCCGCTTTTTTCAATGAGCCTTCAAAGCCTTTTTTCGCTAATCTAGCTTTAGCCTTTTTAGCGTTCTCTTTGTATTTATATGGTCCAATTAATACAAGATAAACCATATTTCTGTTTTTATATCTGCTTTCAAGTTTTTTCTTTGTAGCCTGGTCATATAATCCATTTACATCCAGACCAAACTTTTTCTGAAAGGCTTTTACTGCGGCCTTCGTGTTTGCACCGAAGTTGCCATCCGCGCCCTTTGAGCCACAAGAAAATCCAAGAGCAATTAACATTTTCTGCATTTTCTTTACTTCTGGACCTTTATCGCCTTTCTTCAGATAGTCGCGCGCCATCTGCTCAAGAAGAATATTAACTCGTTTAGCTAACGTACCTTCTCTTGCATAGAACCAATCACCAGGACAGATCGTTGCCGCGAACCATCTATGTGCAGTAAGCACCATTTCGTCTTTCTTTGGAGTATACGCTAAAGTTTTCTCTTTAGAGCCAAGCCAAAGAAGTTTCTTTTTACCATTTCTCTTACAGATGTCTGCGCAAAGTTTAACAAGTGCCTCAAACGCAGCGTTATTAAATTTATATGGATGATAATTGTCAGAAGCAACCTCGATTGTAATTGCTCTATTATCATTCCATGGAGATGAAGAACACCAAGAACGGTCTGACTCTGGGCAATACATTGCGATTCTTCCATCATAGCCGATTCCATAATTGGAAGAAGCTTGACGGCTTACTGGTGCAAATACATTACCAAGAGATTCAACTGTACACTGGCCTACAACACAGTGCGGTGTAATATAACAAATACTTGCATTTCTTGGTGAAGTTCTGTTTGGAGAAATTTGTGTGTATGAAATTAATGGAGAATTACTCATCGTCGTCACCACCTTTTAAATCAGATAATTCCTGTGCTGTTAACTCAATAACTTCCCATTGTTCATTAGCAGATTCTTCAATTTCTTTTACTAACTGATCAATGTCTTTACTCATTTTCTTCCTCCTCGTCAAGTAATTCGACGACTTCAGTTTCAATGTCTTGAATATCAACATTTAATTGCTTGTTGTACTGAACAGTAGAAATACCAATCAGCGCGCCAAGTACGAAAGTAATTACTAAAGCAGTTTCATTAATCTGTTGACCATATGGCAGATTCCATACATTAGCAAGTCTTACATAAGCCTCACCAAGCGCCGGAATTACGATTAATGCAATCCACTTTAGGATTTCATAAACCTTGTCATTTAAAAGTGTTTTCATTCAGTTGCCTCCTGTAAATTTTCAATATGTTTTAACCACTCATTAATTGTGATGGTTTCCATTTCCATACCTTCCATAACGCTTCTTTCTCTAATGCCTTGGGATACTTGCATCTTGTCAGCATTAGGTACTATTTTCCAATAATTTTTATATTTTTTGTAGTATTCAGAAAATCTTTTCTCTGTGGAGTCTCTGTACTCTTTATTTTCTTGATTTATCCACTCTGGCTTATTCATTGTGTAATAAGCATCGAAGATTAGGAAGGTAATATAGAATAATGCTTTGTCTTGTTTTTCTCGATTGAAAAATTCTTCAATTAAAGCATCATTACTGTCTATTAAATTTATGTATGTTTTTAGGATATATTTAGGATCATGTCTGCACACACTATTATCGCGCCAACGCCATAGATATAAAGGAGTTGGAGTATATTTTACTCTAGTAGATAGATTCTGACATAGGATATTAAAGTAGCTATCTTCATGAATTGTTAAGTTGTCATTCCATCGGATATTATTATCTAATAGATATTTTCTTCGATGAACTTTTCCGTGAACAAAAGTGCTGTCCATTTCACGGTTTATATATATGACCTGTTTTGTGACAGGATCTCTTGACTCTTCTACAAAAAGCGTTAACATACTGTCAAAGCCAGTAGTCCCATCTCCATTATCCGTGTTGATTTCTTGAATGATGAACCAAATCGCGCAAGGACTGTAAAACATATCATCTGCATCACAAAACATTACATAGTCCGCAGTAGCTTTATCAAGACAAGCATTACGGGTCGCGCTAACGCCTTTATGTTCATTTAAACTATATTCAATTTTGAAAGAATAGCCATCCAAAAATTCTTTTGAAAGACGGACGTCGGAGCCATCATTTACTATGATGACTCCTATATCCTTAAAATCTATATTCTGCTGAATTTCTATACTATCTAATAATGGTTTAATTACTTCCTCAGTTTCATCATACTGAGGTATTAAAAGTTGTAATTTCATATCCTTTTCTCTCCTTTATATTTTAACTTGGTATTCCTATCCAATATGCTCTTACTTGTGTTACGAGATTTGCCACGCCATTTTGGAAACCTCTTACATAGAATTTTTGTGAGGCTGTTGAGCTAGACGCAAAGTTAATATTACATAATGTAACACCGCCATTAACTGGCGCCGCAGTGTCCTCATATGGAGAAGTAGTTGCGGTAGCTGTAGTAGATACTAATGCATATCTTCTTCCAGCAGAGTTTGCATTCCACCTTACAGCTACGTTAATTTGCCATTGACCTGCAGGAACTGTGAAGTAGCTAGTAGCTCCAATCGCAATGACTGTTGTTCCAGAAGCCATAGAAGCTGATGTACCGAATGAAGATACTGTCAAACCAAAAGTTCCCGTTACACCAAAAATCGAAACGCCGTCTGCGATATTAGATGCAACGAGGTTTGCGTCACCTTTTATGGTTTGAGAACCTGTTAGCCATCTGTAAGAGCTTACATACTGATCGGTTGTTCCAGGAGTATAAGTCGCGGCAGCCTTAGAAGTAAGGGTAAAGCCACTTTCCACACTAAAAGAAACAACTCCTGAAGTAGCGTTCCCAGCCGAAATCCATCCAGAGGTAATGGTAGGTGTTACACCCGCTCCTCCTTGGAAGGACATATAGACTCGCGCGGTGCTTGAAGTAATACCATATCCACCACCTGTCTGAGGAATGGTAGTGGCTGGTACGGTGGCAGACCCTGCTTTTATGCTTGCATATTGATAATTATATACATTGTGCTGTGAACTAGCACCTGTAAGGGTTACTGTGCCAGTTGGTGTAATTCCACCAGCATGAGTACCAGTTACTCCAAAGATTGAAACGCCGCTTGCTATATTGGCGGGGATAAGATTTGAGTCTCCTTTTATAAGTAAATTTCCAATACCATAGTAAGAAGAAGGAGGATTATAAAGTATCCCTTCTGTGCCAGGTGTAATCGCAGGAAATGGATAATAAAGAGCCAATTCTTCTTTAGGTGTATCTATATCATCTTCTACAAAATTAAGCCTTATGCCTGCGTATGTGCCATCTCTGCTATCATAATCTATGCTAATACCAATATTACACCCTATTGCAGTATATGAATAAGAAGCTGCGCTATTTTCTGCCTTCTTATATAATCCTTCTCCGATATACACTTCATTTAAAGAGGTAGAATTAGCATAAAGTAAAATTGTATCCCCTGCGTGGAAAGTGAAACTTGCACCTCCCGTATAGTATTTCGTTCCACTATGTTGTACATAGCATCTACTACTATCTCCATTAGACCCAATAGTACAAGTATAAGTCGGCGCCTCTTTTAGGGTACCTGTTACGTTTTTAATTCTTCCAGAATTATTCGCATCTCCGACTTTTACGGTAACTCCACTCTTAATATTCGCAGCAGTAATATTTTCGGTTGTAACACTCTTTATAGTTTGGTTACCTGTCAACCATCTATAACTTGCGACTGTTTGATCTGCCGTAGATGTATTGTATGTTGTCGCCGCCTTAGTTGTCAGATTTAACGTGCCAGTTGTAGTACCGGCCGCAACATAGCCAACTGTTTGTGCGTGCGTTGCAGTTACAACACCAGTAGAACTTACAATCGTCGCAGTTGGATTCGGATGCGTTGTAGTCGTAACTGCTTTTGTTAAAGCACTTGAATAATAACCAGAAGCAACAGTCACACTTTGTGCAGCCACAGTTAAATCGGCTGCTGATTTTGGTGTTAAAGTATATGTATTAGAACCGTTTACCGTAATAGTACCAGCCGTACCCGCGGAAATCCAACCGCTTGTTCCTACATTTGGTGTAACATCTTGTGTTTTTGCATTTGTAGCTGTTACTTTACCTGTAGCTGCATCAAATGTCATGCCGGGTGTCGCTGTAATTGTAGTAGCTGGAGTATTAACCGCGCCGGCCCTTACGCTTGCATACTGATAAGTATATACATTATGTTGGGAATTTGCACCCGTAAGTGTTACGGTGCTTGATGGAATAATACCAGCATAAGTTCCAGTTACTTGCGTAATCCTACTCGCGTTATTCGCATCGCCAACTTTTACGGTGACACCGTTAACGATATTTGCCGCAGTTAAGTTAGCCGTAGTGACAGATTTTATAGTCTGCGCGCCGGTTAACCACTGATTTGAAGCAATCGTTTGATCTGCTGTGGAAGTGTTATAAGTTGTGGCGCCTTTGCTTGTTAACTGCAATGTCTTTGTGCCTGTGACTGTTATAGTTCCGGATGTGCCTGCCGCGACCCAACCAGAAGCAACTGTTGGAGTAACATTTGACGTGCCAGTATAAGTTGCTGTCACAACGCCCGTTGCACTTGCAATTGTAACTGTAGGATTTGTAGTAATTGTTGTTGCCGGAGTCGTTGCAGTTCCAGCTTTTACACTTGCATAGCTATAATTTACTACGTTATGATTGGATGCTGCGCCAGTTAAGGTAGCCGTACCGCCAACTAGCTCACTCGCAGACACAGTTACAGCCGTACCCGTTATTGTGCCACCCGTTATATATCCTGTAGCATTGGTAACAGTAGGAGTAACCGTAACCTGATTACTAGCAACAGTTCCTTTCGTTGCTACCGGCGTGCCAGTTGTGCCACCTGCGACCGAAGCATATTTATAATTTGTGACATTATGTTGTGAGCCGGCTGCTGTAATGTTAAGCGTTCCACCAACTAATTCGCTTGCTGAAACGGTCACGGCTGAGCCTGTTTTACTACCTGCCGCGACATATCCAGTAGTCCAACTAACCGCCGGAGTCACAGTAACTGCATTATTACTAACTGTTCCTTTTGTTGCGGTCGGGTCATTAACAGTTCCAGTTCCCATGGCTGCAATCGTTTGGACACCCGTCAGCCATTGATTACTTGCAATCGTTTGAGCCGATGTAGATGGGGTGTAAGTTGCCGCGCCCTTGGATGGTAACTGATAGGTTTTTGTACCAGTCGTGGTAATTTTACCCGCAGTACCAGCTGCCACCCATCCGGATACAACTGTAGGTGTTACATTAGATGAACCTGTGTACTCAGCTTTCACTACGCCAGTCGAACTTGTAAGCGTAATTGTCGGATTAGTTGTAATAGTCGTAGCAGGTGTGGTAGCACTACCATTTGCTATAGTTTCAGTTATTACAACGTCTCCTTCCATATATTTTCCAGACGTTTTTAAAGTCTTGGTTGTATTTGTAAAATTCGCAATTTCACTACTTTTATAAGTAACTGTTGTTGCCATTTATCTAAACCTCAATTTTTATTGTACTGTACCATCATAAATTGGTAAAGATGGCATTGTAAATATATATGATGTGCCTCCAGCAGTTATGCTATATTTACTTCCAAATGAAAGAGTAAGTTGATTTGTTCCTGTACTGGCAGCAATAGAAGTGGTATGTGTATGCCCACTTGTTGCCGCGCCAACCTCAGATGCTGTATATGTTGGTTTAGTACTAGCTTTTGCCCATGAATACACATCACTTGCTGGTAAAGAAGTTACTGCAGTACCATACGCACTAATATGTCCCTGCGCGTCGATTTTAATTGGATATAACGCTTGAGTAGTTTGTGCAGTTACTGAATTACTGTGATTTAAAGTAGTACCAGATTTTGAAAGACCAGTTCCTGCAGTATCAATTTTACCACTTATATCTGATGAAGTCAAAAAAGTTGAACCTTTTGTTACTGTCAGCGCGCCGTTTGAGGCGGAAATCGCTGTAACTGCATTTCCAGACCCTGTAGTTGATACGGTCGTAACTGTATCTGTAAATTTTGGAGAACTTCCTACTGTGACTCCGTTTATGGTGTTTGCTTGGATGTTATTTGTCGCGGCGAGGTTGCCGTTGACTACGAGATCGCCGACAGTTGCTTCATCTATTGAAACAGTATCATTGAATGTTACTGGCCCTGTGACCGTTCCTCCAGTGAGCTGAAGTGCATTACTATCTCGGAGGATAAAGTAATTTGAGCCGTATTTTATTTTTTTTATAATACTATCTGCCATTTTTATCCTCCTTTATAGCTTGTTTTCATATAAGGCGAGAACGTCATCAGCCGATAGAGCGGTAGCGTAGATTCTAGCATCTGAATAATATCCTTGATATATCTCATCTGAACCAGGTAAATCATTTCCAACTTGTACCCTTGTGTCTGATGCTACAGTAGTGGAACCCCAATTAGTGGTATATGTATTAACTAATTCTCCGTCAAAATACATTTTAATAGTGTTTCCATCAAGAGTTGCAACACAATGATGCCACTCATTAACTGGTAAAGTAGATGATTGTATATTTACCCAGCTACCATTAGCACTTTGTACAGTAAAAGTGCCACCATAATTGCCAATAACAAAAGACTTATTACTAGAAGAATTATTATGTGCTATACCGAAAGTGCCGGCCCATGAGGAAGGTGTAGAGGTTGGTTTCATCCATACTGCAACAGTACACTTATCGAAATCAAACCATGAATACGTCCCACTGTCTGTTAATATATAGCTTGAGCCGTTAAAATACTGACTCACACTATACTTCGGTGTATCACTCGTCCAACTAAATGTGCCAGTTCTTGTCCCATTATTACAAAAACCAGAACAATCATATTCAGTTGTTCCATTGAGGCCCATTGTAGTAGCAAGAGCATCAGAAGAATTTGGACACCAAGGAGTTGCAATAGAACCTTCTTCTAATTTAAAATTAGATATTGTAATTGCCCCTTGCCCAGAAGCAATTGCTCTTCCACTATCATCCATAAAACAAATATATACAGTTTCTCCATTAGCTCCAGTTGCAGTGGTTTGAGTTCCATAAGTCATTGTAAATGTTAAAGAACATAAACCATTGTGGTCAAGATTTAATACCCCCATTGCAGTATTACCTTGAGCATATAATGGGAAACGATAATAGCTACCACTCAATAAACCATCTACTTTACAACTAATAGTGTAGGTTGCATTTGCAGTTAATTGTTTCGTAGTAAATAATCTAAAGTATGTATCAGCATTTTCCGTGGCAGGAATTGTTATTTTATAATCCCCAAGCCAAGTTGTACGACCACCAGCTGCAGTTGAGGTTGGTCCTGCCTGTCCAGGTACTACATAACGAGAAAGTAAATTTTCTTGTCCCAATCCTTGATGATTTAATGGATAATGTAATACCAACCCTCTAGCAAGTTCTTTTACTTCCGCCTGACTTAAAGCGTGGTCATATAAACGAAAATCATTAACACTTGCATTTAAAAATGTACTAAAATACCCAATATTCCCTGTGGTGGTACTCCAACTAATTGGTTTAGCCACAGCCGTAGCAGTTTGAAAAACCCCATTAATATATAATTTAGTTCCTACCCCATTTTCAAAGGTATAACATATATGAGTCCATCCTGTTGATGTGGTAATTGCAGTACTAGTATTGCAATAACCCACCTGCCCATCTGCTGTTGCCACTGAACAGGTAACAGTTCCTGAGGTACTTAATTCTAAAGTAATGCCATTCCAAGCCGTAAATAAAAACTGTCTAGTATTAGTATTAGCCCCTCTTTTAAACCACATAGCTACAGAAATATTTTGTGGTTGAGATAAATTACTAATTTGAATACGGTCATTACTTCCATCTAAAACATAACACCCACCTAACTTACCGCCAGTAGAACTATAAGTTGCCCCATTGTTGGTAACTGTTACATTCGCTAAACCTTGATTTCTTAAATCCTTTGTCAAAGGTAGCCAGACTTGTAAACTCATCTTATAAAACTACCTCCTTTATGTCAATATTTTGGGAGCAGAATATAACTTCCGCTCCCACATCATTTCATCATTTTTATTAAGCATTGCCTTTTGTCACCGTAAGGCTTGTATCACTCTTAAGAGCAGTAACTTTATCATTTGCGCCAACAGTAATCTTCTGAGCAGCAGCAGTACCAGTACCAATACCTGTAACCGCAGTAACTTTATCGTTCGTTCCAACAACTATTGTCTGATCACCCGCTGTTGCGGAAGTAATTCCTGTTGCTACACTGACAACACCCGTACCTGCTGTGGCGCCAGTAGCAAGAGCAATCGTAGGCTGTGCTGTAACCTTAACACCAGTAAGAACTGTCGCAGTAGAAGGAGTTCCAAGTCCTGTTAATGCACTTGCAGAACTTCCAATCGTTACGCCAGTAACAACCGCATCACCAGTTCCGTTCTCATCCGTCGCGCCAGTTGCAACTGTAACAGCAGTACCAACTTTTGCAACTGTTTTATCAGAAATTGTAACACCTGTAACAACATCACTACCCGCACCGTTAGATGCAACCGCGCCAGTCGCCGCGGTAATTGCAGTACCAAGTGTTGTATTCGTTGCTGTGAGATTTGCTCCGAGCGTTGTATTCGTAGCTGTTACATCACTTCCATTTCCACCACCAATTATAAGAGTTTCAGAATCGGTACCAGAACCCATCGTAAAGCTCCAAGTAGACTTGTTCGCAGTAACTGATGAGTTAGCCGTTACATTAGGAACTAAAACACTTGTATTTCCCGTAACATTTGGAATTGATGTCGTAACAAGTTTACTAGCGGTTTTTGTAACCTTTGAAACCGTCTCTGTTCCATTCGTCGGTGTGATACTGGTTGTTACGAGATTTTTGCCAGTCTCTGCTGTAACAGATTTTACAAAAGTATCGCTTGTTGTATTAGGATAACCAGTTACAGGTGTAGCTGTTCCATTCGCGCCAACCGCAGTACCAGATGCAGTTGCTTTCACATTGGTCGTAGTTGGAGTAACTGTAATCGTCGGCTTATTAACTGAAAAAGTGGTATCCGATCCAAGTACTGAATCAGTCGTACCACCAGTAAAACTAACCGTAGAAGATGCATTCGTGAAGGTAGTAGCTTCACCAAGCACAACATCTGTTTGCTTATTAAGCGTGACACCCGTTACAACGTCAGTTAAATTTAATTTTGTATCACCAATTTTTTCCCAAGATTTTGTAGTAGTACCAACCACTACATATTCATCATAAATATCAAGGGTTTCTGTGCTTGGCGCGGTAGAAGACTTAACCAAGTAGAACGCGCCGGACTGCGCTGCAGATGCTGCAAGAGTTCCTGTGTAACTTGTTCCCTCGTACGTAACAACTACATCCTTCGGAATCTGAGCAACTACTGGTGCTGCGGAGCCATCCCAAGCAACAATAAAGCTGACACCGCCACTAATCATCTCACGAGCCACGGCGTCTTTAATTTCATAAGTATTACCAGAAGGTAATGTTATTTTGCTAATATCTGCCATTATTTCTCTCCTTAATTCCTATTTAGAATTAACGTTTCATCTTCTAACTCGCCAGAGATTTGTTCTTCTGCGTCATCAACGTTAATTTTATTATTCCAAAAAAGTTTTTCTTGTAAAGTAACATGAATATCATGGTTTTGAATATGCGCCAGCAATACGTCCTTCGTCTTTTCATCTACAAAAGCCAAGTCTTGCACATACGCATTACCTGTTCCAATTTTTATATTTGGAATATTGACTGTTTTTGTAACAGTCTCTCCATATTCTTCTACTTCATAAGTTTTTACTTCATAATCTTCATAAATTATGACTTCACCAGGTAACGGAATAAAACCGATTGCATTATTCCAATTCTCTGTTGTGTCCCGTTTTAGTTGTATTCTTGCTGTCGTTGTAGAACTCATTATTCACCTCCATGTAAAACTGTGGTGCTAGTTCCACAATCAATTATAAGTGCAGGGTCAATAGAAATCACTTTTTCTTCAATTATGATGCCGTTACCCGCAACATACTCCGCAATAGACTTATTAACAACTACCCCAACATCGAGGCCCATATTGTATACATCATCCTGCGCGACGTGCATCTCGTAGGCACCATCAACGGATACTTCGGCCTGCACCTCTAATGGTATAATTGTCATTCTATCACCCCTTATTCGATAATTTCTTTCTTGAGATTTTCTCGTACAGAAATATCAATAATATTAGAGCAAGCTCTTTTTGTTTTTCCGCCTTCTTTATAAGTCCAGTTTAATTGTACTTTAACTGTGTCGCTTGTAAGTAATTGAGTCTCTTCTTGCGTTAGAAAAACACCGACTGCGTGTTCAAAAACCTCTAACTCGGCGCCGGATTTTTCAAGTAGTTTCCGCGACTGCTTTGTTGCAAAAGTTACATAAATATCTTCTGCAATAGTTAAGTCAACTGAACAAGGAAGAGTGAACGTAATAGTAGGTGTTGTTAATCTATACATTTCGATTCTCCTTTAGATTTTACTTCTAGGTTTAAGTAGAGATTTGAATAATATTCTTTAAAGTTTTGGAATGCCAGGGTTTAGTCTGGCATTCCTATATAATTTACATTTACATATATGTTTGAAAGGGTAGAACCGCTATTTTGGTAGCCGTTTACATAAAATGTTGTGGTGCTAGTTACCTTCATCCAACAATGCATTGAACATATAGTAACTCCTCCGGTAACAGCTTTTCTATCATCCATATAAGAAATACCATAATCAGTACCAGCAGAAGAAAGCGAAATATTCATGTATCGTCTGCCTGTTGCGTTTGTAGGATATTTTACTGATACATTTAACATCCATCTGCCAGCGGGAAGTGAAAAGCTTCCAAGATTAGTTAGAGTTGTACCAGAGGCTAGTGATGATTTTGTTTGTTGAGCGAGAGTTGTTACTGTTAATTTTGCCATTTTTTAGCTCCTTCTAATTTTTAAAATGCTAAGCCATATCTTGAAAAACGAACATAAATTGGGTTGTCAGACGTACCCATCGCACTTCCGCTATTTTGAATGGCATATAACTTAAGCGGTGTACTTGATGAAACTTGGTAAGGCGCGGAAATATGAGTATAGCTGACTCTTCCACTAACCGCGGAACGGGTATCTGTATATAATATTCCTAAACTGGTTCCACTACTATTAGCCAAATGGATTTCTCTATAGCCCGTTGCATTTGCAGGAAAACGTACAACTATATCTAAATGCCATCTTCCTGGTGGTACAGTGAAATCATATATGTTGGTATCAGTACCAGTTGCTAATGACGTATAACTAGCATCGTCAGTTACTATCGACGCTATAGGACAAATCCAAGTTCCATTATTGGCTAAAAATGTATATCCTGAATTTCCAAATGTTGGACCATTTGTAAGTGTACCATTATCAGAAATATCTCTTATAATAAGACTATCATACTGATCGGTAGTTACTGATGTATCAGACATTCTACCAAGTGTATTTATATTTCCATGTGAATGTTCTTCAAAAGCCGCTCCTATATCATCAGCGCTAAGAGTATGTATATCGCCAGCTTTCTCGTCAATTACTTCTATTTGCAAGCCACCAGGATTTTTCTTTTTTATTTGTAAAAGGCCTGATAAAAATAAATCACCCTCAGAAGTCATAGCATAATTCGTTGAATCTATACTACCATTCCAACCTATAGCCAAGGCATTTGACCTATTGCTTGGCCCCGAACCATTTCCTATAATAAGTGCGTATTTACCCCAAATAGAAGAACCGCCATAATCTATTTCATTATATCTTCCAATTGCAACCTGTGCTTGTTGATTAGAATAGGCTCCTCTACCAAATGCAAAAGAATCCATAGCATTAGAAATAGAACTATAACCACCAGCAACCGACCGGCCGCCAAATACTTGAGAGGATTCACCAATTGCTAAACTATTATCAGAGAATGCTGAAGAGTTTTTACCAAAAGCAATTGCATTATTACCAGATGCAGCGCAATTAACACCCACAGTTAGGCTATTACTTCCACTACTTCTAGAATCCCTACTTCCAAAAGTATAATATCTAACAGGGTCTTGTGTTTTATATCTAACTAGAATTTCATCGCCATCTTCTAACCCTATGATTTTAAGATACTTACCATTTGGTTCAAGCCTACTTGAGTCAGGGCCTAATGTTTCTTCTGAATTAATTTTTACATAAATAATGTTAGTCGCTTCATGAGAAAGTTCAAATTGTTTATCAAATGTTCCTGCGGTATCATTATTTATATAAAAATAGTCTTCGACAATTGTAATACCCTGTTCATTTCTGAAATCTGCGAACATTACATAAGGAACATTTTCACTTCCATAGTATAGTTTTAAAGAATTTGAATCAATTAAAATTCGAGAATAGTTTTCCTTTCCAATTCTCACGTTTTCTCCATAAAATGCAACTGAATTGCTATTTTTAAAAATTTCAAGTCCTTCTCCATTTAAACGGATTGAATTTCCTTCTACGCCAATTCTAGGATCAGTATTATTTTCAGGTTTTATGTATATACCAGACGAATCTATTCTTGTAATATACTTAGAGGCTGTTTGCCCTGCAGCCTCCAATCCTTCCTTTATAGCCCTCTGCTGAAAAAGCCCTATTTCTTTTGTATATCTAGTTATTTCAGCCATTTTGTTTCTCCTATTAAATATTACATTTTTGCCCAAAGAACGTCGCAATAAACACTTATGTTTGCCCATTGTGCAGTATGCATATTATGTACGTTCACTGTTACCGTAACATTGCCCGATGTTGCACTTGTAATCTGCGCCCGATAAATATTTGCTAACGTTCTTGTTGTACTATAACCAACTACACCAATCGGATAGTATCCTGCTTTTGAGCCAGACACAGCAATTGTTGCAGTGCTACCAGATGCAATAGCTGTAGAGTAAACTTTACTAATTGTTGTTCTGGACAAATACGCACTTAACCCGACTGCTGTTGCGGCGGTTATATGTCCCGTAGAATTAAAAGTTATTGAATATAAATTTTGTGTTGTACCAGCTGTTATGGTAGTGGCATGGTTAAAAGTTGTTCCAGAAGCACTCAAACCCGTACCAGCATAATACGTCGAGCCTCCACCTCCAGGTACATAATATGGAACACCCGCAACAAAAGTACAAGGCTGCGCGCCCGCTGGCGTAGTGAGCGCGACCGATCCGGCTGTAACTAATCCGGAATCTCCAACTTCGGCATTGTATGGTAGTGGAGCGGGCATATTTGATGATACATGACTATACACTGCAGATGCTGTCGGCAATGAAGCCGAAGTGGATGTAACGCTTGTCGTTACACCCCTATACGCTCCATCTTTCAAGCTGCTCATTGCTGTATCTGTATATTCAATTGCATCAGAAGCGGCCTCATCTACATATTCTTTTGTAACTAAGTCTTTATTGTCTGTAATTTTTCCCAGATATTTCATTTAACCCTCCTTAAATATCCAACCTTTTTAGGTCAGGAAAAAATATTATTATCCAATTATCCGTATTGTAATATCGTTTGAATATTCAGATGCTATGCTAAATTCTACGGTATTTGCTCCATGTGTGCAATCAACCACGACCTCTTCGTTTGTAGAAGCATCATATGCCATATAACTATCAACAGCATGAGTCGTGGACACGCTTGTTGACTCAGCTGCAAGAGTAATCTCAATTGTTTCTGGAATTGAACTTATAGCCTGAAGCATCTCTGGAGTTGCCAATCCATTCCGAGTTGAAGAGACTGTTGCTGAAGGCAAAGTGACATTATGATCACTGACGGCAGTTACTCTACCATATATATCAACCGTTAAATACGGAACTTTAAAAGTACCTCCAAAACCAGGACTTTGCGCGCCACTATCACCTTTTGCACCTGGCGCGGTAGTATATAAGTCCTTAAGAGAGATTGTTCCACTTGTAGTAATTGCAGCACCACCTGTCTGATTTGTTGTTAGCCCTGTGCCTGCAGCAATAGAGGTAACTGTTCCACTAGGCTCATCGCCTGAAGGAACAACAATCCAAGCAGATCCATTTGAGATAATTGTATCCCCAACCTTCGCAGCCGGTTTTCCAGTCTCAGCTGAATGAGCTGTGACAACTTTATAGGTCTGGCCATTATTTGAAGCTGCTGCAGTAGGAAGATTGGCCCAAGTTATTGTAGCACTTTCTCCAACTGTACCCTTAAATTGCATTGGTGTTGGAAGTGCGCTTACAACATTATCAGTGTAACTATTAGCAGTAGAAATTGCCGTTTTTACAGCCTTTGGAGTAGCCGCAATACCACTAGTTATACCACTATCATTATCAACCGCATCTAAAAGCTTTACATGCCCATAATTACTCCCGCTTCCTACACCATAAGTGGTTTCTGAAGAAGCATGTGCTTTCGGGGCTGCACCGACATCACTAGAAGTTAAGGCACTACCAAGAACGACATGGCCAGATGAATCTTTCCCAACTTTTACTGCAGCAGCAGAAACAGCAGTAGTTGTTGGATGCGTGTAAACAGTTATGTCATTTCCGTCAACATTAATCTTACCATTTGATGAACTCTCAGTAACAATGGATCCCTTCGTATCAATATCACCAATAAACCAAAAGCAGTCAACACCAGAGGCACCATCATATACGAATGCGTATACATGGTTGTCCCGAAACGTATCTGCGGCCGCTGGCATTGGATTGCCACTATTTTGATGTGTTTTTACTGTCTTTGCTGTTTGAGAGTTCACTTGTAGTGAAAGATTCGTTGTAGGCGATGAAACGCTGTTACTCGCAAACCTAATAATTATTATAGCTCCTGTAGCGAGTGTAAAACCTGCACAACTTACAGTAGCCAACCCAGAACTATTAACAGTAGCCGTACCATAATGAATAATATTAGCACTGCCGTCAAAATTTACTCCGTCAATAGTTCTCGCATTTGTTAATTTTGTAGCGTTGGTGGCATTAGTAGCATTAACAGCACTAGCAACAGATTTATCTGCATCAGCTGTGTTATCGACATTACCAAGACCAACATCGCTTGCAGTCAATGTTATATCGTCGCTTAATGGTTTATTATTTATCTTTCGAGATGTAGTAACAAACGTCGCTCCTTTAGTAGGCGTGATAACCCCGTTTGTGGCAGAAAGACTAGTAATTGCATTACCAGTACCAGAGGCGGTTGCTATGGTTGTAACCGTATCGGTATTTTTCATTGAATGCCAAGAATTATTATAATAAAAATAAGGTTGATGGTTGGAAGTATTATAATATATTTGACCTTCTTTTGGGCTTGGTGGCGCCGTACCAAGATTCTGAATTACTGTGTTTTGTAATTCGTTCTGATTAAGGTCTATATTAACTAAAAATTTTTTACTCATTTTTCCTCCTATTAATTTAAATATGCCTTCCCTGAGAAGCCAGCATTAAATTTAACAATAACTTTGTTTAAATTTATATAATCACATTCGCCAACAACAACAGTCCCGGCGCTATCAACCACAGTAACCGAAGGAAACTTCCCTAAATTATGTGTTATTTCCCACGTATCAGAACTTGTTCCTTGAATGTGTGTATAATGTTTATCTGCTCCACCTGCATGGATTTCTAAGTAATCTTGTAGTGTTTGTATCGTCGCCAACTTTTCACTTTCCGCGCCTACAATCATTAATTGATCAGTAGGGTTCAGTGTGGTTGTAGATGTAAGA
>Ga0247610_10003392_pt1 | contig 17541 bp, 25 predicted proteins | sample 174DNAGHGhighgp2_FD_193483 | JGI IMG/M metagenome (GOLD analysis project Ga0247610, IMG submission 193483) | Sheep rumen microbial communities from Palmerston North, Manawatu-Wanganui, New Zealand - 1742 DNA GHGhigh gp2 | ecosystem: Host-associated > Mammals > Digestive system > Stomach > Rumen... | reverse complement strand
CTGCTAGTGTAGTTATGCCTTTAGATATCCAACTGTTCCATATCGCCTTAATGTATGATAAGTTCCTTGCTTTTTTCTCTACTGCTTTTTCCATTCCGTATATCAGGACATCATCTGGTAAATCTTTTTGGTAACTCTCTAAAATTTCCATCTCTTTTGCAACTGGAGTGGAATTTATGTTATTCAAATAAAATGTAATCGCAGAAGGTGTCGCTACTACTACATTATCATTATCATTTACATTATCATTATCATTTACATTAAGGTTGTTTCCAGGTTGTTTTAGGTTGTTTTTAGGTTGTTTTAGGTTGTTTTTAGGTTGTTTTTTTGCGTTTTGATTTCCTACTGGTGCACCACCTTTTTTACCATTTTCAACACTTGCATCATATCTTGCAGAAGCAGAATCTAAATTTGCCTTGATAAGTGTAAATATTGCATCAGCAATAGGCGATAATTCAGGTGTAGTTCCATTAAAGTTGTATTCCATTATTGCTTTTATGACTTCTAGTTGGTATTCTTCTGGTAACTTCTCAATTGCCTCATAAAAACTTTTATAAAAAACAAAACTTTCTCTCATAATTTATATACCTCTTATTCATATAATCTTTTGCATATCTCTAAAAGTATCGGTCTGTATTTCTTCAAGTTTTGATGCACTATGTTTAAGTGGCAATTCATACACAACATTACGCAGTTTTTAGGGTTATCTGTTAAGTCTTTGCCCCTTCCGCATACATGATGTAGTTGTAGTGGATATGCCTTGCCACATAAAACACATTGCTCTCTGCAAGCTTTCATTACTGTTTCATAGGTTTTTTTACTTACCTTGTACATCAGCCCACTCCTTGTTTATTTGCTCTTGTAGTATCTTTATTTGTAGCTTGTAAGTGTTTATTGCTTCTTGGCAGCTCTTATACAATGCTTCAGCAATTATCTCCTGTTCTTTTGCGTTTGCGACTTCTTCTTTGCCTCTTGCTATGTCATAAGCAATTGTTACTGGCATTCCTTCAGCTTTTAACTTTAAGAGTTCTTGTGCTACAAGTTTCCTATAATTAGCATAGCTTTTTGCGTATTCAAGTCCTCTTTTTTTAAATTGCTCAAGTGCTGCTGTTAATAAGTCATTAATTCGCCACATCTCTTGTAATAAGTCCATTATTTAGCCTCCTTGAATGTATTTACTACTTTCATATAATCAACTATTTGTATATCTTCAATCTTCTTGTAACCAAAATTTTGTAAGATGTCTTGCACTTTGCTTTCAGGGATATTTGCATTTTCTATGGCTTTTTTTAGAGCAGCAACTTTAATGTTGTCTATTTTATTTTGTTGCTCTATTGCATTATTTACTTCTTCTGCACTTGCTATACTTGTATCAATTCCTATTCCTAATATTCCTAAAGCTCTACCTATTGCAGATGTTTCGCAGTTCTCTATGTAACTTGTTTTATTAATAAATGAACTTGATTCTCTTTCATAAGCTGTTCCTGTTGCAGATGGTCTTTCATCTTCTTTATCTATGTATACTTTTGCTCTAATTACGCACATTCCATCTTCCATGCTTAGTAACTCTGTGTGTATTCTTCCTGAAGGATATAAACTCCAGAAGGCTTTTATTCTTTCATTGACTGTTACATACTCTTTTCCTTTAATATCTATTGTTTTTAATTCCATGATTTTTTCCCCCCTTACACTACTACATGGTATTTAGCCCATAAATAATCTTTATAGTCCTCATACTCGCCTTCAAACTTTTCAATATCACTATCAAACTCTCTTTCTAAATCTTCTACAAGTTCAATAACATCATCAATTCTATTGTTTAATGCTTCATATAAAATGTCTTGTTCTTCTCTTTTTATATCGGCTTTTTCAATTTTTTCCTCAAAATACTTAAATATTTCATAATCTAATGTCTTTCTTAACTCTTTCATTATTCATCTATCCTTTCATATTCCGTTATTCTTTGAATAAAACTTGCTGGTACGTTAAGTTTTCTTGCAAGCTTATTCATAGTTGACCTTCTTTTTGTTTTTGTCATACCGCACTTGCTATTAAATAATTCCTTATAATCGCCCTCGCCTAAATATTTAAATGGTTGCTTAATCCCTCTAACATATAAAAGTTCTTTTAATGTTTTCTTTAATAAGTTCATATTGTTTTCTATTCTCCTTTTTGGTATACTAAAAAAGTAGATTTTTTCTTAAATAGATTAAGCTGGTCTGATGCGTGGTGGCTCTGGGCTGGCTTTTTCATTTGCTCAATTTTTTTCCAATCTTTAGCTTTTCCTACATATAAGTAAATTAGCATTTCTTTTCCTCCGTTTCTTCTAAGTATTTTTGATACGTTAATTCCTGTGCAATCATTATTTGCATTGATTTCACAAATCTGTTAAAATCTTTTATATCAATAGTTGAATTTTGTTTAGTTACTGTTAATTTGTAATCTTCCATTCTTTGATTGATTCTGTCGCTTTTAGTTAAAATCCAACCTTTGATACTTGCATTGTAAGGTTTTGATTGCATTGCTTTTTTAAATTTCCAGAACTTAAACATATTACCATTCTCCTCTCATCATCATTTGTAGTGTTGATGTAACAAGTACACCAAAATAAATTAAAATAGTTACTCCTAAAATGAATTTGCTTTTGTCTACTATTTTTAATTTCATGAGTTTTTCCTCCTTTCTGGAACTAAAAAAAGAGTGTTCCAAAACTAGAACACTCTTTTTTATTTTTTGTTCAAAAATGCTTGAAATATAGCCTTTCACATACATTTTGTGCAATATTCAAACACAGAAAAAATAAAATTTAGTTTTTTTCTAGTTTCTTATTGCATTTTATCAATTAAATTTTATATAATCAAGTATTTTTGAAAAATGTAATAATATTGTAATATTTCCTCTTTTGTCCTCTAACTTGCTTGTGCTTTTCCTACTACATAAAGCCATTCTAAATCTATAAGTAAATCTCTAATTAATTTAAATTCTTCGTTTGTTATTTTGTGTGCCAATACATAACATGCAGGTTCTTTATAGTTAATTATTATGTATGATAGCTTACCTTTAAATTGTACTTCTTCAAATTCTTGTCCTAAGTCAGTAATCATTTGTAGTCCTGTTGCTTGCTCTAATAAATAACATAGCAATCTTATCTCTTTGTGGCAATGGCTATAATTGTTAAGTACCACTCAACTCACCTCCTCGCTGTGAGAAGGTTTTATAACACGTTTGTTGTATTATGTCAATATGTGTGATATAATTTCTTTGAGGTGATTAAGAATGGAAAATAAGTTTCATAAATGGTGTCATCATGTAGTTGTAGCTTTAGGTTTACTATGCCTTTGGAATGAGATTGCAAATCTTTTTGATAAATATTTTAATGCTATGTCAGCAGGAATGGTAATAGGAATGATTTTTATAGGTTGGGCTATGACTTACGAATACGAGAAAAAAGACTAGGTTTTCCTAGTCTTTTTCTAATCTACATACCATGCACACCACATATATCTTCCGCCACAATCAAAAGTATCTATAATATTTCCATTTTTTATAGCGGTTATATGTCCTGGCATAGTTACTAAATATGTTCCTAATGGATGCTCGTATGCAAATTCGCCTACTGTTAAGGCTGTTTCGCATGTTCTTTCGTAATGTTCATCAAGGTATTCTTCTATGCTTTCAATACTACTCATCATTAAGCCTCTTACCCTTGCAAAGTCGCTTAACTTTCTATAAGCCTTATCCCAACTTATACCTTCTGCAACACTTATAGCACGAATAGTGCAATCCTCTATATTATATCCAAACGTATTGGCATTATAATATATCATTTTACATATCTCCTAGTTTATCAACATACTCTTGTATAAGTTCAGATTCTTCAGGACTACTAGCTTCTTCTTTTAACATCTTAATAAACTGATGTACTGATTTTAGCATATATTCTAATGCTTTTGTGCCTTCTTGTTCTGCACCATAACTGTCTGAGTATTTACTTGCATTGTAGTTTCCATAGCTTTCAGCCATTTCATCTAAATATCCATAGCCTCTGTATCTTCCTCTACCTGTTCCTGGTACACCTCTCCTGCCATAATCGCCCATAAAGCGACCTCTACTATCTCTCATTCTAGCACCATAATCATTATAAGCATTATAATTTCCGTATCTCATCATTGTATTTTTCCTCCTTTATTTTCCAGTATTTTTCATTTTTCAAGTCTTTGTGGATATCTACTAGTTTGAATAGATAATCTACATTTTCTTTGTTTACTCCTTCGCTTTTTATTGTTTCTATTTGTTCTTCCACCTTTTCAAGTATGCCACATTTTTCTTCTTCCATAACATCTCCTCCTAATCAACTTTAGTGATGTTAAATGTTCCTGAATAAATAATTGGTGCTTCCGTTTCAATAGGTGTAGTTGTATCTGTTGGTGTTGCTACACTAGGTACACTTTGAACACTTAGAGAAGTAGTTGCATAAGGACATAACTTTAATAACTTGTTAAATGAAATAGTTTCAAAGTCATCTGCTGCTGCAAGTGTTACAGCTCTTACTGTATCTGGAATAAGTACTCCATCTTCGTACAAGCCTATTGCTACTACTCCAGCAGTTGCAGAAGATATTGTACCACTCCAATTGATCCTATATCTTCCAGTATAACCTTTACCTAGTATTTTGAATAAAGGCGAGCCATTTTGATAGCTTAACCATCCACCATTGCAACATGGAGTACATCTTCCTATTGTGCTTATACCATCATAAGTAATTGCAGCATCATTATCAGTTAATACTTTTGGTGTATTTATAATCGTTTCTATCACTTTTCATCATCCTTTCCTATAAAATAAAAAGGTAAGCGAATCGCCTACCTCATGAATTTAGCAAGCTCTCGTTTGCGAGTTTCCTGTAATCAGGCATTTGCTAGTTATTAAAATAAGTTTGTGTTTGCACCGCAACCGCAACCATTGTTATTGTTGCACGTGAAAATTGGTGTTCTACCATATACTGGTGTTGTTGGTACAGGACAGTTGTTTAGTCTGTTGTATAGTTGGTCTACTTCGTTAGCAAAGCCTTGTGAAATAAATGCGTTTTGTGCAATTTGACTTGCTTGTAAGTCTTTCATAGAAAGTTCCCTTTGTAAATCAGCAATTTTATCGTTCTTTGCATCTACTTGAGCCTTTACTCCATCTAGTTCTAATTGGCAAAGCTTGTCTAAGATTGCTTGTGTGTTTGCAGTTGCATTTGTGATAATATCTCTTGTGTTGTTTGCATCTGCGAATCTTGTAGCATTTCCTTCATTTTGAACTATGTTTTGAGTTTGACATGTAGCTAGTCTATTCTCGCAGCAGCAATCTCCTAATTGTCTACTTAAAGCCCATGTGTCTTGCATTTGATTTACTGCACGATTGTTAGCTGCTATTTCTGCATTATAGAATCCGTTTGTTACGTTGCTATTAATGCTTGCAGTAGAACTACAAATTGCATTAGAAATGCCATAGATTCCATCTCTTATTCCTTCAATTTGATTGCTTAGATGTAAAGTGTCAAATCCTTGATTTGTGTTTTGCATTATTTCTTTTTGTCCGTTTGATAACCATGCATAATCATTGTTAAAATAGTTACCCATCATGCCACCATATCCGCCAAAGCCTCCACCGAAGCCACCATATCCGCCTAGTGCAAGCAATAGTAAAATAATCCACCAACCGTTTCCATCTCCCCATCCATTGTTGTTTTTAGTTAGTAGTGCTACATCACTAGCAGATAATCCGTTGCCATAGTCATTTCCCATTCTTTTCTCCTCCTTTTTAAAATGTTTATATAAATTGTTGCAACAAATTTATACCTTTAAGTTAAGAGTATTTTTCATATTTTGCATTTCCTTGTCAAAATCTAATCCTCGTTCTTTTAATAGGTTTCTTGCAAAGTTCTCTACCCCTTGATTGTCGCCTTTTTCAGCCATATCTATTAGATTGTTAAATATTGGATTGTTTTTTGTTATACTTTTTACAATCCCTTTAGGTGTTAGTCCTTTAGTCATGTATGTTTTTATCATTTCCATTGGATTCAATTATTCCACCTTCTTTTCTTCAATTTGTTTTTTAAGATTTGTAAGTTCTTCCTTTATAATGTTCAAGTCGCTTTCAGTTGCATATTTAATAGGTTTGCTTTCTTCTCCTGGTTTATAAATTATTATTTTACTTGTACCATCTTGTTGTAGTTGCTTGCTTACTATTGCTGAGCCATCTGCTAGTGGGAAATATGATGTACTCCCATCTAATGGAATATCAATAGCTTTTACTACTTCTATGTTGTCTATCATTTTGCCTTGCAATCCAGAAGGTCTATTATATTGCATTTGTTCTTGTGGCCTTAAATAATACGGATTAGGCATATATTGATTTGTGTAATAGTTATATGGCATAGTTTTTCCTCCTTTCTTATGGTTCTATTCTATATGATATTTAAAATAATAAATCCTTATTTAATGCTTGAAAAATCCAGAAAAAAAGCAAAAAAATAGAGCTAGGATAATTCCTAGCTCATAATAACCTATTTATTTTCTCTCGCAGAAGTCGCAGGTCATTGTTAATCTTTGTTACTCCATAACCTGTTACATCTGCTATATAACCTATGTTTTTCTTCTCTATATAATACATTCTAAAGACTTCTTCTAAGTGGTCGCTAATGTATATCTTGTCTTTTATCTCTTGTACTTCTTTTCTGGTAGCAAGTCTAAAGAATTGGTTTATTTTCTTTGTTAGTTCACTCATACATTTTTCCTCGTGATATATTTTTTACCATAAGTGTATGATCCATCATCATTGTAGATTCTATATCTAATATAATTCATTTTATATTTAGCTTTTGGATTTTTAGCTTTTATTGTTTCCGTTTTTATTCCTTGTGTTGCAGCCATTTATACCACCTACTTCATTATTCTTATTCCACTATTAATGTCGGAGTTGTCATCTGTTGTTTGGTAAATTGTATTGCTTTCGCTTTCAAATTCAAATTGCTCTAAAAACTCAGCATATCTATTATTTTGGTATGCAACTAATATCATTGCTGATAACGATATTGCTAAGCACACGATAATTAGCACAACATTTGATATGAATAATCTTTTGTTGTGTCTGTTGCTATCTGCTATTGTGTCTTTAAGTAATGGCACAATCAAATTTGTTACTCCATCTTCTACGTTCTTTACTTTCTCCACTACTTCATCTAAGTCTTTCATAGTTCCTCCTATTTCAGCAATAAAGTTACAATCGCTGTTCCTATTCCTCCAGCTATTGCAGCTAATATTCCAACTACTACGGTTTCATATCTCTTGACAGGTTTTTCTTTTATTTCCTGAATCTCTTTACTAAGGTTTGGAATTGTTGTTTCTACAAGTTTGTTTAATGTTCTCATAATCTCCTCATATTGATAATCCGTTTTAGTATTATTTTTTTCTAGTTGAATAATTCGTTTTTCTTGTTCTCTTGTTGTAACAACTAAATTATCTACTTTTTCCTTGTAGACTTTACAATCGGTCATAAAGTCTTGCCATTCTTTATCTCCCATAGTAGTTTCCTCCTTAGTAAAAATTAAGGGCAGGTAACTACTCTGCCCTTACAACTTATCCACACGTTTTAAAATTAAATCAAGCCTGTATCGGCTGCTTTTTCTTCTGCAAGTCCTAAATATTCTTCATAATCTTTTCTTAGTTCTTCCATATCAAGTTCTAAGTCTGTTGAATATTCAGGCTCTAAATTTTCTTTGTTTGCTCTTGCAATTGCAATCAGCATATCAAATCCTACATCAGTAGTTTTGTCATACTTAGTACACAAATCATTAATAATATCTGCGTACTTTACTTCCATAGTTTCTTTAATATCTTCCATTTTTCACACTCCTTCCTTGAATTATTTATAAAAGTGTATTACCCCACTTTTAGTCTATTTTTGAGGTATATAACTATATACCTATGCTTTTAAAAACGGCTTACAAGTCAATCTCGCAAGCCGTTTTTTCGCTATTTTTAGCCATTTTTTATATGTTCTCTCCATTTTTCAGCATCTACTGCCATAAGGTAAAGTTTGTCTGCCATTGGTTCTCTGTATATATATTTTTTGTAAAAATCAATAGTGCCATCATCAAAATTTGCTACTTGTTTTACTTTTTCGTATTTTTCTGTCATTGTTTTTTCTGGAAAATCAGCCATAGGTTTCTCCTCCTGTACTTGAACTTGTTTTAAAAATTCTATCCATAATTTCTCATTACGCACCATCGGTTCAGGACACAACTTACCTGTACAATCAAAATGGCGACAGATATGGTATTTTGTATCAATTCCATATTTCTTTGCAAGGTATCTTGTTAATGCTATTGTGTTTGCTATTGTTTGTGGTTCAATATACCACATTCCGTTTAGCTTTTTACAACACATCTCTATTCCTATGGAATTATTGTTTCTACATGAATTGTAGTACTTGGTTGCACCTACATGCCATGCAGCATCCTTATCTTCTACAACTTGCCATATCTCGTTTTCATCTACAAAGTAGTGTGCCGAAGCTTTACGATTTTCGCTATAAAAGTATGTCGCATTATTCTTTGCAGTTGACACAGAACCTACATAGTGTATTACTATCCACATATTTCGTTTGTTATCCATAACTGTGCGATTCACTTTTGTTATCTTGCGATTAATCTTGAGCATTTAATCTCCTCGCTTCTTCTAATATTCTTGCTTCATCTTCTGCATCTGCTTCTGGTAGTCCAGTTACAATACTTGTCAAAAGACTTAGAACTCCTGCAAATAATGAAGTGCTTAATACAAGCATCCAGTCTACATCTCCAAATGTTGCAGATGTTCCCATTGATGCAAGTGCTGTTTGTGCAATCGTTCTTATTGCTCTTATAGTTGCACATTTAGCCCATATTTTAAATTTAGGTGTAATCATATATCTTCCCTCCTATATACTATTACAATCTCTACTATACTTTCACTATACGTTTTTAATTATCTTTCATCTAATGTATCTCCACTTGGCATTTCTCCTACATTTGTGTCGCCACTTTGTATTTCACTTACATTTGTGTCGGCAAGTCCGTTCTCAAGCGAAGTTATTTCTGTTCTATCTCCCATCCCAACAAGTGAGCCTGTGTTCATTAGTGATGCATTTAAGCTGTTTGTTGCTGTATTCTTTATAAACCAAATTTGTATAACTGATGATGTTGCTGCACCGCCTGCGTGTACTCTTATTCTACCATCTGCTAATAATATTGCTGTTGCTGGGTATCCATGAGCATCACTTGCACCGCGGGTGGTATACTGCTCTACCAGAGCCGAAAAACGCATCTACTGGTTTGCAACTTGTTGTTCCAATAAAGTTTTCTCCACTTACCATATTGCCTATTAAGTCTAGTACAATTGTGTGCAGTGGTGTGTTTCCCATTCTATAAATATGAAAAGCATTTACAGTGTATGCACTTTGTCTAGTGAATGTGTACTGTGATGTAACGTCAATATAAGTAGTATTTGCAAAGTCATACACCGCTTTTGCAGATGGGTACTCATCATCAGTACTTGTGCTACTTATAGTAGTTGTAAGATTTGATTTTTGCTGTATGTTATCTAGTTTTGTTATTATACAAGAAATATTTGTTGTTGCGTTTCTTGTTTGTCCACTATATATATAATCGCCATCAAACAAATAATAATATTTTTTATTACTACCAACCGTTGAAATAAATAGCCAAGTGTCGCTGTTTTCAGGTTCTATATAATCTTCAGAGCCAGAACCATAGTTCAAATACACATTACCTGTTGGATTATTTATTCTATACGCACCTGCATCTAATTCCCACAAGTTTATTTCATCTCCACCAGCTGGTGTCAATACATTTATAGTATCTCCAATTGTTGATATAACATTGTTTGTTATATCAATGTTATCTCCTGCAGTATAGCTTGCACCACCACCAGTTGCGTTTAATGTTAAAACTCCACTAGAGTATGAACTTGTCATGTTTGTGCCTGCTACAACTTTAGAAAATGCATTTCTTGTAGTTACACTCCATGCACCTGCACTTGTTAGTGTATAAACAAATACTTGGTCGCCTTGTTGTGAATCACTATGCGAACTTACACTTCTATAATATTGAAATTCTACACTTGTAGGTGTTGCTGCATTATTTACATAGGCCATAAATGCAAGCCTTGTTTGACTTCCGCTTGCAGGGTTGCTATTTGAACTTGCCCTACAATATACAACAGAGTTGTTATTATATGCGGTTATAAAGTCATTCCATGTTGAACTACCATAAGATAATATTGTCAAGCTACTTAAAAAGCCACTATCGTTTGTCAAATCACTAACCTTTGTTGGTATGCTTGGCTTATTAGTCAAATCTGTATAGCTTCCGCTAAAATCACTCTTACCATTCCATGTTGTTTTTTCAGCAGCAGTTACAAACTTATTTGCATTATTTGTATCATCCACCAAATCACTTGATAATTTGTTCGTTGAAGTTATCTCGCTTTGAAATCCGCTTACTAAGTCTGCAACACTAAATTCAATTGTGTTTCCGTTTTCTAGTGTTAGTATTACTTTTTTGTTTGCACTATCGTAAGAGCCACCTACTACAACACTCTCTAGTGGTAAGTCTATTGTGTCTGTACTTATTACTGTACCAGAATTATTTTTTAGGTTTAACGTTACAACATAGTTTGAGGAGTTTATAGACAGCTCTACTGATGAGCCTATATCTGTTCCTAAAGTAAGTTCTATCTCGCTTTCAATTTGTGCTATCTCTGCTGGAGTAAAGTAGTCTGTGCCTTTTACTGGAGTATAACCATCCTCTCCATCTTTGCCATCTTCTCCATCTTTACCATCTTTTCCATCAGCACCAGGAACACCTGGCTCTCCTTGTATTCCTTGAATACCTTGTATTCCTTGCTCGCCTTGTTCTCCTTTTTCGCCTTGTTCTCCTTTGTCGCCTTTTTCTCCCTTTTCTCCTTGTATTCCTTGTTCCCCTTGAATGCCTTGCTCTCCTTGAATACCTTGTTCTCCTTGTTCCCCTTTTTCGCCTTTTTCTCCTTTATCGCCTTTAGCACCAGCAGGACCAATCTTGCCATCGCTAGACATTGAAGCATTAAATTCTTCTCCAGTATTTGTTATATAGCCTACAAAGTTATTATCTTTTGCGATTTCTCCTTCTAGTAAACTAGGTGTTGTTATATCACTCATTGACAACAACTCCTTCCAATCTAATAGGTTCTTGATATACAGTCTTTACTGATGCACCACCATTGTATACAAGTTCTACTTCTAGTATTCCTTTTGTTTCTGTTGCAGTTAGTTGGTCTGTTTCTTCTGGTGTAAATTGTAGAGCTAGTTGTGTACCTGTTTCTGTAATCGTGAACTCTTTGTATAGTTGATAATCGGTATCTTCCAGACTTTGCTTTATTCCTACTCTTACTTTATCTCCAATTTGAAATTCGTAATCGCCATCATCATCTTTTATCGTTAGCACGCAGTTTACACTATTCCCTTTGTAAATTGCTTTTGGAAATTCTTTGATTGCCATATTTCCTCCTTTCAACAAAAAGAGGTGCAATGTTGCACCTCTAATTCTTAATTCCAAAAATATCTTTTAATGCGTTCTTTTTATCTTTTGTAATGTAGTCTTTGCCTTGTACGTTGTTTATGTTTTCTACTGTTTGTGCAAATCCAGTTTTCTTTGCATTTCCTGTTGATGGTGCATATAGTAAATAATAATCTACTAATGGTATGTCTGCTTTTTCTAGTTCATCTTTAGCTGTGTCTAATTTAAAGTAGTTGTTTGTTTCAACTCCTATTGATGCTTTGCCGACATCCTTCGCATCATCAGCTATCTTCTTAATTATTGTTGCTTTTTTGTCTGGTTCTAATTGTTTGTAGTATTCATTTTCTATTAAGTCGCTATAAATGCTATACATGTACTGACCTGTTGTCTTTTTGTAGGTTGTGTAGTCTTTTGCATTAGTTTTGTATGTTTCTCCTTGATAAGTAAAATAGTTAGCTGGCACTTTTGGTACAACATCCTTGTTTCCTGTTTCACTAAATAAAGATAATATTTCTTCATCTACGTTAGTTGTGTTGTCTTTTGTTATACTTCCAGGATTTATTAATGCTTCAAATGCTCTAATTGCAGGGTTAGAATCTCTTTTTACTTCATTTCCCCACACATCTGTTTTAGGTTCTAACAAATAGCTTGCAAATGGTATTTTGTTTAGTTGTTGTCTTGCGAAGCTCTCTCCTGCTCTCCACTTGCTATCTTTACTTGCAGCAGTTGTCCTTTGTGTTGTATCTACTATTTTGTTAAATTGTCCTCCAATTGTTGGTAGGAATTGACCTAAATATGATTTAGCAGCATTCTCAAATACTGCACCAATTTTACCACCTAGATTTTGGTTTGAATAAGAAGATAATGTACTCTCTATTCCTTGCAATACTGACATTTCAGTAAGTGGATTCATACTCTTTTCTAAGCTCTCTATTAATGCAGTCAAATTGCCCTCGCCTTTTTCTCCTGCATTGACTAATTCTGCACCCATCAAAAGTGGTATTCCAGAAGGTGCAAGCCATGATATATCATAGTTTTTATCGCCTATTCTTATAGAGTAAGCCTTAGTTTTGCCAATACTTTCCTCGTAATCTTCATCATCTGTTCCACCTTTTAATATGCCTAAGTGTGCTAGTAATGCACCAACACCAAATAAAACACTTCCTGTTAAGCCTTGTGATAATCTATCTATGTATTGATTTGCAGTTATATCTCCGTTTCTTAGTTTTCTTGTTTGATTTGTAACTGTTTCAAGTAATCCTAAAGGACTGTAAGATGCACCAGTTTTAGCAATATTAATTGGTGTTTTCTTAAATGGTACAGTACCACCTACAAATAACTTTGCAAATTCATTTGATTGCTCTAGTCTACTTAATGTACTTGCTAAATTGCTTGCTTGATGGAATGTTGTTTTCCATGCTTCCTCTGTTGCGTACTTAATGCCTTTTTGTACTATTTCAGGATTCATATCTATATCATGTTGTGTTTTGATCCCATTTGCTGTTAAGTATTCTGCTAGGTTTGATTTGTAAGCACTATTTGTAAATTTATTATCTTCTATACTTAGCCAATCGCTGTTTAGCCTTCTTAATCTCTCAAGCTTTTCATTTTTGAATACTTTTCGTAACTCTTTTAGTCTGCTTTCTATTCCTTTTTCTTTGTTTCCTGATAATCTGTTTGCATTGTCTTTCATGCTTTGTTCTGCAAACTTCTTTACATCTTCAGTAGCTTTCTCAAAAGTTCTGTATTTTTCATCTAAGAACGGAGAAGCAATCGTTTCTATGCCTCTTTGAATTGTGTTCTTAATTTTTGATGTTCCTTTCATAGCTACGTTTGCTAGTACGTTTCTTATGTGTGTTCTAGGGTTTGCAAGCATTGCTAAATATCTCCACTCAGCAACTTTATCGCTGAATGTTACTGGCATTTGGTCGGCAATCTTTTGAAGTGCTGCATCCATTGCTTGTTGTAGTTCTACTTCATTAGTTGCTTTTAAAATATTTGTAGCAAGTTCTGTGTCTAGCTTTATTGTTTCTAGTTTCTTTGTATCACTCTTTTTTGTGTTACCTTTTTCAATATTCTCGTTAATTTTGTTGATAACTTTGTTAAGATGTTTCAATTGTCCTTCTGGTGTCATTCTAGCTATCAAACTTAATGCTTGTACTGCTTGTCCTAAGTCTGTTCCTATGATTGCTACATCAGAGATTAAATCCTGTGCTTTTTCAAATTGCCCTCTTTTAATAGATTCCTGGATTAGTAATTCTCCCATAGCAATATCATTAGCACTAAATCTTTCGTTTAGATTAATCTTGTTATCTATATACTTGACTGCATCTTCATAGCCTAGTTTGTTTATTTGTGCTTGTGCATAATTGATTTGTTTTCTGTTAGAAGCAGGTACATAAGTCAAGTCTTTTACATCTAAGAACTGATTTACAAGTTCATTAGCTCTTGTAGTATTAGTCCATCTTCTGTTTTTCTCGTTTGGTTCTGTTTCTTCAGGCTCTATTTCTTCCGTTTGTTCGCTATCTCTTAGTTGTATTAAATCGTTTTTTAAGCCTTTAGCAACTTCATCCCATGCGTTATCTCCATATTGTTTTTCTACAATTTTTCTTAAAGAGCCTTCTTCTTTAGTTATGCTTTTGCCTAGTTCAGACAAATATTCTAACTGGTCTATTGGATTAATAATGTCATCTGGCAGCATATCAGGGTACATTTCTTGTAGTTCTGCATATACTTTGTCTATTCCTAAATTGCTGCTATCACTTGTCAATTTAAGTAATCCCATGTTAGATTTTCTAAAATCATTGTAATCGGTTATTCCTCTTTTAACTTCATCAGGAACATAAATCTTTGCACTTCTAATATGGTCTTTTAACTTTTTATAAGTATCGTAGTAATCACTAATTGTAGCTTTTAAGTTGTCGCCTAGACTTTGTACATACTCATCTATCTTGTTGTCTGTTAATCTTCCAGCTTGCATATCTTCGTTCATAGACTTTATAGTGTTTCTTATAGTCTTTGTGTTTCCAGGTTCTTTGCCTACATTACGTTGGATTGTTTCTGTTACATCTTTGCTTTTTAAGGTTCTACCTCTAGTGCCTTCTGCTGTTTTGTAATCTGCAATAAAATCTTCAACCTTTTTGATTCTCTCGTTTATTTCAGCAGAATATTTGTTTTTCTCTATTGGTTTAGGCTTTACAACTTCAGTTTCTGTTTGCATTCCATACATTTTGTCTTTGTATTGTTTTACTTCGTTTTTAATTTCCTGGAAATCTACATAGTCTTTTATTTTGTTGAACTCTTGCCATACCTTCTCCGCAAACTCTGGATCAATTGTCTTGTCTTTTTCAAACTCGTTAGCCCATTCGTTTACTTCTTGTTGCTCTTTCTCGCTAAGACTAAATAGTGTATCATCATCACTTTCAACTAGCTTAACTGGTGTTTGTTCTTCTAAATATGTATTGCCTTCTTGTATTCTATAATTTGAATCGTTATATGCCTTATAAATTTGATTATTTCTAATATCTTTGCCTTGCCTTATATCATGTACAAAATCATCTAGCAAATTTGCAACTGTATGGTTTACCTTCCAACTATCTTCTCTATCATTTGTTCGTTTTAAATTGTCAATTCTAGCCATTTCTTTTTCGGCTTTGTCTATCTCTGCATTTAATCTTTTTATTAGTGTTTCAGGGGTAAAATCATTTCCTATGGCTTCTAAAACTCTTTTTTCTATTTCTTTTTGTACATTTGCATCACGTTCTTGTTGCGTTAATCTTTTTTTCTTTGGTTGCTCTTGCAAATTTAAAGTTTCTACATCACTTTGTAAATTTGGTTCATTTTTAGCATTTTTTTGCAAGCTTTCACCTAAAATAGGCTCATTTACAACTGATTTTGATATATTTTGTATCAATTCTTCATTACTTGGTAGCATTGTTGTATCAGTCTTTGTAAAGTTTGTTCTTGTTCCGTTTGGTCGCCAGTTGAAATTTTTGTCTAGGAATTGTTGCCATTGTCCGTTTGTTTTTGAAAACAATACATCTTGTACTGCTTGTCTATATTTCGTTTCTCTATCGCCCTCTTTGTTTCTGTCATTTTCACTCAACGAATTTTGTACTTGATTACTTCCAGTACCTTTATAAGCACTTTGGTAAGCATTCCTTGTAAGTTTCTCTATTTTGTTCTTTAGTTTTGTTTCTTTGTTTCCTAACAAGTTTTGCAATTCGCTTGTTACTTTGTTAAACAATGTTGGGTTTTCTGCTAGTTTGTTGTAGAACTCTTGCTCGCCTATTGCTTGGCCTAACATATCGTTTGTTGCTTCATCTTTTAAGTTATAGTTTGCATTGCTGTTTTGATAAGTCTTGTTCAATGCATCTAATGATTCCTGATACTTTGGCTTGCCTTTTGCATAATCTTCAAGTAAGTTTTGCAACTGTGTATACTCTTGCGTTCCTTTTAAATCATGTCCTAGCTCGTGTGTTAGTGTAAATTCTACTGCTCGCTTTGAGTTAGGATTTAATGTTATTGTTCTTGTTCCATCAGGATTTTCTACAAATGTTCCATTGCCTTGAACATTGGTATCAAAAGCAATGCTTAGTCCTGGTCTATTGTTTTCTGTATATGATAAAATGTCTATCGTTGATTGTGGTAGCGAATAGCCTTCTGGTATTCTTTGTTTCATTTGCTCGCTTTGTGCTGCTAAATTAAATCCTTTTTCATAAGCCTTGTCTTGCATATATGTAGATTCTTCTAAGCCTAGCTTTACATCAGTTGAAGCCTTGCGAACTTCGTTTACAAGTTGATTCTTTACTATTTGTGATAAATCACTCTCATTAATAGATTTTATTAATCCGTTTTCTATTTGGTTTACTTTGATTGCATTAGAACCTACACCCATTCCTTGCATGATTAAGGTTGAAGGGATTGCATCTACTCCTGCTTGTAATACTCCTTTTAAATAATTGCCTACACTTCCATAATCGTTAAATGCGTTCTTATCGTAGGTTATGTATTTGAATAATGGATTTACCGCTTCTGCAATCATTTCTTCTGTCATTTCTCCTGCTACATCACTAACTGTATTTGCTATTATTCTACCTACTTTGCTCTCTATGTTTAGTTTATCAATAGCAGTTCCAAATACTTTGCCTAGTACAGTCTTTCCTTCTTGTCCTAATAATTTGTTTACTGTTTCGCCACCTAAAAGCTCTGTTCCTACTTCAGTAGCACCACTTAATAGTCCATAATTTACTGCTTGATTATATGTCGCACCATTTTGTAATGCTTGATCCATAGAACTTGAATAAGCACCTGCACCTAAAGCACCCATGCTTGCACCTGCACTTGTTGGTGCTAATGCTATTGATGGTATCATGTTTCCTACTGTACCAAATGCGTTAGGTATAAATGAAGCCATACCATATATTTGATTGTGTTGTGCTTGTTGTGCTTGTCTATCTAAATCATCTTGTGTGAATCTATCTTTAAAACTTTGATATAGTTCTTTTTGTATCTCGTTTAATTCATTTTTAATATCTTCTACTGTGCCTTGATAATTCTTGTTTTCAATTTGCAACGTTAGGTTTCTAAGTCTTTGATTATCTGGATTAGCACGTTGTATCGCTTGTAAACGTGCTAGTGTTACTCTGTTTCCTACATCCTTTGTTGCATTATCATTATGCACTAAATCGTATAATGTGTTTGGATTAATTGTAGCTGCATCAAATCCACTTATCCTTGATAAGCCTGAATAACCTGCATTAATTATGTTTGCAGTTCCGCCTAAAGCATTATATCCTAAACTTGTCGCACTATCTTTTAGAATATTATTATTCATTATCTCATCATAGGCAGTTGCTTCATTGTACTGAGCTAAATGTCCTTGATATTTTTGTTGTAAATTATCTATTTGTCTTGCTAAGTCTTGCTTCTTTGTTAAATCTTGC
>Ga0247610_10003390_pt1 | contig 17542 bp, 15 predicted proteins | sample 174DNAGHGhighgp2_FD_193483 | JGI IMG/M metagenome (GOLD analysis project Ga0247610, IMG submission 193483) | Sheep rumen microbial communities from Palmerston North, Manawatu-Wanganui, New Zealand - 1742 DNA GHGhigh gp2 | ecosystem: Host-associated > Mammals > Digestive system > Stomach > Rumen... | reverse complement strand
TCTTCCCTTCCCGGTAACTGACCTTCTGCGGACCGGCGCCGTCGGAAATGATCTCGAACACGATCTCCTGCCCGGCGCAGATGCCGACCTCCACCTTGGGCTGGGTACGCACCAGACGCCACAGGAGCCGGCTTTCTTCCGCCTCCGAGAGGGTGACATCGTTGTAGATTTCCTGCAGGACGGCCTCGTCCAGCCGGTCGAAGTCGGCTTCTTCCGGAACCACCACGAATCCGGCCATGTCGGCCGCACCCGGGGAGATGGGGAAATGCGGACGGAAGGCGCTCCGGAGCGTGACGAGCGAGCGGAATTCTCCCTCGCTGCAATAAGCGAAGGCATTGAAACGCGGCTCGGTTTCTTCGGCCAGCAGGTTCAGACAGTCCAAAAGGCGGTAGAAAAGTTTCGCCATCGACTTGGAAGTCTGTGCGCGGAGCATGAAAACACCCCGGTTGAAGCGCTTGTAATGGTACAGTTGGGCGTCCCGGACGCTGTCGATGAAAGCCAGGTCTTCCGGGACGGTTCCGGCCGCGACCGTCCTGAGAAGGCGCTCCGTCACCCGTTCCAGGGGCATATATCCCTTGGGACAGGCCTGAAAATGCGCGTGCTGGGGAACCGAGGTACCGCTGTTGGGACTGTTATAGAAAACGATATAGTTATCCAACTGGGCGGCCAGGTCCAGCATGTCCGGGAAACGGTGCCAGATGGTTTGCGGAGTGTGGATATCGCGCGTAATGACCAGGTGGTTGGGGAAAATGGGAGCCCGGTTCACCAGAATGTTGTACTTGCGTCCCTTGCGCCCTTCAAACGGAAGCGTGTGCTGATGCTCCATGTAATTTTCCTCACAGAGCGGACAGCCATGATCGAAGATGGGCAGCCGGCCGGGATTGGATTGCAGCGTAACCAGGATGCCTCCCATCGGGAGCGTTCGCGTACGGGCGCTCTTTAGTGCCCGGTACTTGGCCGCCACTGCCGGCCAGACCGACAACTGGTCGTGTACGAATTTGTCGATATCTGTTGCCATAACCTTGTAAAGTTAAGGCTTTTTAGGGGAAAAACCTATAGGAGCGCCAGCAATCTGCCTTTGATGCGCAGGAATTCCGACTGAAAGTTGGGCGTAAGGATGCCTTTGTCCCAGGCCGACTCCAGTTCCCCGACGGTCCACCACTTCCCTTCCGACACCTCGCCATTGTCCGGGGCCAGTTCGGGATGGCCGACCATCGCATAGACGAAAATCAGTTCACGCTCCCTTTCCGTCTCATAGACATAGGATTCGAGGGGGATGGCGTTGAAAGCCTGAATGCCCAGTTCTTCGGCCGCCTCCCGGTAGAGCGATTCCTCGGCCTGTTCTCCGTAAGTGATGTGCCCTCCGACGGCCGTATCCCAGTATCCGGGCAGGAAATCCTTGGTGAGAGCACGCTTTTGCAGATAGATCCGGCCGAAACGGTCGATGATGTGCAGATGGACGACCGGATGAAGGGCCTTGGAGCCGCCGTGGCACCAATCACGCGTCGCCTGGCCGTACACCTGGCCGGAAGGCTCCACCAGGGGAAGTTTCTCCCCGCTCGGGACAGCCTGCCTGCCGGGCCTGTGGATGGAAGGCCGGGGATAATACGGGGCCGGTTCTACCGGATACAGCAAATCCATCATAGCACTACGCCATTGCGATCAGAATCAGCAGTTGCGCCACCAGGACCCGCAGGAACATGGACAGCGGATAAACCGTCGCGTAATTCACCGAAGTGTAATCACTTCCATACATGCCCTGGGCAAAGGCCAGCACCGGAGGATTGGTGCAGGAGCCGCTGATCAGGCCGCAGATCTGATAGAAATTGAGGTGACAGAGGGCGCGGGCCACAATGAAGGTGATGCTCACCGGAATGAGGGTGATGAGCGTTCCGTACAGGATCCACCAGTAACCGCCGTTCACGATGGAACTCCAGAAATTGTCACCGGCACCGATGCCGACGGCCGCCAGGAACAGCGAAATGCCGATTTCACGCAGCATCAGGTTGGCGCTGGTGGTGGTATAGGTGGTTATCTTGTATTTGGGGCCGAAATGGCCCAGCAGAATGGCGATGATGAGCGGGCCGCCGGCAAGGCCCAGTTTGATGGCCTGGGGGATGCCCGGGAAACGGATGGGAATGGAACCGAAGATGATTCCCACGACGATGCCGAGGAAAATCGGCACCAGATTGGGCTTGTTGAGGGCGTCGTTGGAGTTGCCCACCTTCTGGGCCAGATTCTCGATATTCTTCTTCGTCCCTACGCACATGAGGCCGTCTCCCATCTGGATATACAGGTTGGGGCTGGCCACCAGTTCCACGCCGGCGCGGATTACACGCGTAACACTGACGCCATAGGCGCTGCGGAAAGCCAGTTCCTTGAGTTTCTTGCCGGTAAGGTCGCTCTTGGTGACCACGATGCGCCGGGTAACCATGTTGTGGTCTTTCTCCTGCCAGTCCGTCTGGTGCATGGGCACCTCCTGGCCGAAGAGGATGCGGATTTTGTCCACCTCGTGCTGCGAGGTGACAATCAGCAGTTTGTCGCCCTCCTCCAGGACCGTATCGGCCGAGGGGAAGGAAATCACTTCGCCTTTCATGACGCGGGAAACCACGAAATCGCCGCCGAAATCCTTCAGGACATCCTGCAATTTCTTGCCGAAAATGGCGGGATTCTCCACCGCCACATGCATGCGGCGCGCCTTGTCAACGACATCATCCTGGGCCTTGAGTTCTTCCAGTTCTTTCTGGGGGTCGATCCTGAACAGCACCTTGCCCAGCAGAATCACCAGGATTACGCCGATCACGCCCATCGGATAGGCCACGGCATAGGCCGATGCCAGGTGCTCGGAAGCCGAGCCGGCGGCCAGTGTGCTGGTTCCTCCGGAGACGGCCACGTCGATGTAGGTTTGCTGGGCGGCACCCAGGCCTGGCGTATTGGTCACGGCACCGGACATGACTCCCGTCATGGTGCTGAGGTCCTCCCCGGTCAGGGCGGAGATGGCCCAGGTCACGACGACGGCCAGCAAAATGCACATGGCCGCGAGCAGGTTCATCTTCACGCCGCCGCTCTTGAACGAATGGAAGAAACCGGGGCCCACCTGCAGGCCGATGGAGAAGACAAAGAGGATCAGGCCGAATTCCTTCACGAAATGGAGGACGTCCAGATCGGCCGAAAAGCCGAGATGGCCCATCAGGATGCCCAGAAACAGAATCCAGGTAGAGCCCAGGGAAATTCCCTTGACCTTGAAGCGTCCCAGGAAAATACCCACCCCGATTACGAAGGCAAGCAGCATGATGGAGTGAGCGATGCCGTATCCGAAAAACAAATCTTTCATCTTAGAATTCCATTTTTACCACAAAGCAGGACTTCCCCTCCACACGGCCCTCCACGAACCATGCGTTCCCTTCCCGGAGACGGAAGAGTTCCACCGTCTCTCCGGCTTTGGTCTCTTTGTTAAAATTGATATACAAATCCCGCAGCGGCTTTTCCGCCTCTTCCAAAGGCAGGCAGTCCATGGCCCAGACCGCGTAGCGGGCATTGTTGGTATGGCCGATAAGGTCGATGTCCGAATAAGCCACCGTATGCTCTCCGGCGGCCTCCGGTTCGGCGCCCTTCGGGAAAGCCACTTTGGGAGCCGGTTCCACGATGGCGTCGTCCACCGCATAATCCACCTGGAGGAGGTGGGCCATCTCTTCCGGGCGGACCAGACGGCGGGTTTCCTCATTGATGACCACCCAGGAACTGGTGGCGGAGACGCGGCATTCGCCGTCCTCCCCCCGAAGGTCGAAGTCGCGGAGATAGTACAGGCCGCCGGCCCCTTTGTGCCAGGTATAGAGGGAAACCGTTTCCCTCCAGGCAACAGGCTGATGGAAACGGACGTGCATCCGGGTGAGCACCCAGGCCGTGTGGTGGATATGCAGCGTGTCGTAGCCGAAGCCCAGATCCTGCGCAGCCCAGTAGGCGATTTCCTGGGCCAGGTCCATAAAGGCGGACGGTCTCAGAAAGGTCTTGTCGTTGGTCTGATAGCAAGGAATGCAGACATCCTGACGGAACTTATATCCTTCACGGCTCACGGGTTTCATAACACACTACTTTTGGGACCGCGAAGTTAGCACTATTTATGGAGAATTTCAAGTTCTTCCTGCGAATAAAGATAAGAATCCAGCCACTCCGGAGCCACTCGGCCGAGTATCGCCAGGGCCAGCACAAGGACCACCAGCACGATTAGCAGAATCAGCAGAATCCGCAGGACAATCTTCCCGGTTTTCCGCTCCTTCTTCGGTTCAGGTTCAGGTTCAGTTTCCACGACCGGCTCGGGGTCAGGTTCCACGACCGGCTCAGGTTCAGGTTCCGCGACCGGCTCAGGTTCAAGCTCCACGACCGGTTCGGGTTCAGGCTCAGGTTCCACGACCGGTTCAGGTTCAGGTTCCACGACCGGTTCGGGTTCGGGTTCAGGCTCTGCGACCGGTTCGGGTTCAGGCTCTGCGACCGGTTCGGGGTCTGGTTTTACTTCCAGCATTTCGGCGAGGGAGGACACGGCCTGCTCCACTTCTTCCTTGGTCTCTTCATGGGTCTTGAGAGAAATGGGCTCCAGGCCGAAACCGGACGGGTAGATGTCCAGGTCTTCATCGGCCACGAAGAAGAAATGATTCTCGCGGGTGGCCCGCAGACGGCCCAAACCCGGGAAGACGATGGTCTTTTTCACCTTGAGCACCTCTTTCATCTCCAGGAGGAAATCGGTGAGGATGCGGTTGGCATCGGCCTTGGGAACGGAATTGGCCTTGGCATACAAATCGACCAGGAGGGTGTCATCCCCCTGTTTGGGCGTAAAATAAAGCCGGCGGTACGGGGGCAAGATGGTATATCCCCTGTCGGCAAAAGTGGCCGGAACAAGCTCTGTTACAAAGCAACCCACGCCGGGAAGCGTGACACTGTCATGGTCCATCACCACTTCTTTCACCATTTTGGCAAGGAGGTCGATATCCATCTTACTTATGCTATAATTGGTTTAATTCACAAATATACAAAAAATCCGGCAAGATAAATCTTTTGAAAAAAATTCTGCAAAAGCTTTGGAGAATCCAAAAAAGATTGTACCTTTGCAATCCCGTTACGGAAATAACGGAAAATTCCTCCTTAGCTCAGTTGGTTAGAGCATCTGACTGTTAATCAGAGGGTCGTTGGTTCAAGTCCAACAGGGGGAGCAAAAGGCGACAAATCGGCAGAAATGCAGGTTTGTCGCTCTTCTTTTTTGACGTAACTACCTGATTTCAAGCCATATGTAAACAGAAACTCGGGCTCAATGCAAAAACCCGGTTGTTTTGCATTTTCTTAGGCAAAGATTGTAGCAAAAACGGCTCATTTTGCCCCGCGGAGGCCCCAAAGACTGCATCCCAGGGGCAAAAACGGCTCAATTTGTCCCGCGCAGGCCCCAAAGACTGCACCCCAGGGGCAAAAACAGTTCAATTTGCCCCGCGGAGGCCCCAAAGACTGCACCCCAGGGGCAACGCCAGGCCTGCTTATGTGTGGCGGCGGTGCCTGAGAGCACAAAAGTTTGGTGACCGGGTGGCCGCCAGGCTGCTTCCTTCTTGTTGGAATCGCTGTGAAAGTTCCGTTGAGTGGCCCGTCAGGGAAACATTCTGCACAAGGCATCATTCCCAACTATCTTTTTCTCTTGATCCTGTAAGAGGAACTCGTTCTTGGAAAGAGGTTCAATATGATACCAACTCCAATTGGGTTAAAAACGGGTGGTACAGCGAAAACGCCTTGAATGAATAGATATTATCGGTTTTCCTATTAGCCAGATAGTCCTGCTTGAAGCCAGATATAGTTGTGAATGATGAAAAAAGAGAAATAGCTTCAAGCAATAAAGACTGAATCTGAAACTCATTTTCGGGGGTGAGATTGCTTGCTCTGAGCAGTTCGTCTTTGTCCTTTATTCTGGCACGTGCACCAAGTGTGTAATATTTGGGGAACTCATAATCCTTTGGGAAAGTATCCAGGTGGTCAGGGTTGAAACCGACTGCTAATTCCAAATAATACAAGTCAGAGTAAAGAGACCTCTGAAAATACAAAACGTGGATAAAATCTGGAGACAAGGCATACCATGCGCCTCTTTTGAAGAGAAATCCTTCTGAAGAAAGTAGTTTCTTGGCTATCAAGTTGATCGTATTCATTATATGCGGCCTTGGGTCCACCAATATATCTAAACAAAGTTAAGCTATTTTAGTACGATTTGCAAATGACTCGCCTTTATCTCTTCAAGTGTCTTAATAAAGGATTAATCCACTCCTGATTCTCGTCAATGAACTTGACGACTTGGAGGAAATCCCGCCACAGGTTCAACATTTCGCTGTTTCGGGGAGCAAAACAACTGGCCTGAGTCTTCCGACTCAGGCCAGTTTGTTTTTTACGGCTTTCAGGCAGATGCTAGTTTCCGGCCACTACAATGCAGGCAAGGCCGGCGATGAACAGGCAGAACATGAGCGCCAGCAGGCTGTAAACACTCTTTCCGGCACCCTTGAACTCTTTCCAGATGAAAACGCCCCAGATGGCGGCAATCATGGGAGCGCCCTGCCCCAGTGCATAGGAGACGGCCGGTCCGGCCTTTTCGGCCGTGATGTAACTGAGAGCCGTGCCCAGGCACCAGATGGCACCGCCCAGCATGCCCACAAGATGGGTTTTGAAGTCTCCGGAGAAGTATTCCTTGTACTGGACGGGAGCGCCCACGAAGGGTTTGCGCATGACGATGGTATTGAATACGAAATTGCTCAGGAGCACGCCGACGGTGAAGATGACAATGGCCGTGTAAGGGGTTACCTTACCCGCCGCAGGGGTGACGAAATTGGTCGTGTCCATGGCCCGCATCACAAAGGAGGAGAAGAAGGACATCACTACGCCTGCAATGAGGGCCAGGATAATGCCCTTGCGCTGGTCGGCCTTGGAGATGCCGCTGTCGCCCTTCCGGCTGGCGGCGATGCCGTTGCAGACAATGGCGCAGACAACCAGGGCCACTCCGATGGCCAGGAGCACGATATTGCCGGTCTTGGATCCCTGCTGCACCGCAACCCGGTAGTTGTTCACGACGCCCAGTACCAGGGCCAGTCCCACACCCAGCGGGAAGGCGACGGAAAGGCCGGCAATGGAGGTGGAGGCGGAAAGCAGGATGTTGGAGGCGTTGAAAATGACACCGCCCAGGAGAATCCAGAGAATGCTGGACGTGGAAGCCTGGGCAAGGTCGGCCAGGAAGGGGCGGCCCTGGGAGCCGATGCTGCCTGCCGTGAAGGCAAGAAGCAGGGCGAAGAGAACCATTCCGATCACATAATCCCAGTAGAACAATTCATACCTCCAGTTTTTGGCGGCCAACTTCTGGGTATTTCCCCAGGACCCCCAGCAGAGCATGGTGACAAAGCAGAGGATAACGGCTAAAGTGTAACTGTTGACGATAAACATGGCTTGTGATAGTTTTAGGAATTCATGTCGGCAAGGATGGCGTCCACCTCGGGCCGATGGGGCACACCGCTCTGTGCGCCGGGACGCGTGACGGCAATGGAGGAGGCCACGGTGGCGAAACGGGCCGCATCGATCAGGGATTTCCCTTCGGCGAGCGCCGCTACCAATGCACCGTTGTAAACGTCTCCGGCCCCCACGGTATCTACGGCCACCACCTTGCGGGCGGGGACAAATTCGCGGGAGGTAGCGTTGCAGATGACAGAACCGGCGCTGCCCAGGGTCACGATAACATTCTGTACGCCCTGTGACAAAAGGATATCCGCCGCGCGGAAAGCATCCTCCGCAGAGTCGATTATGACTCCGGTCAATTTTTCGGCTTCGGTTTCATTGGGGGTGATGAGCCACAGTTTTCCGAGCACCTGCGAGGGAATGGCTTCCGAGATGGGGGCAGGGTTCAGGATCACTTTGACTCCCTTTTCAAAGGCGACATCCACGGCATGGTAAACGGTCTGGAGGGGGACCTCCAACTGCATCAGCAGCCAGGAGGCCCGGGCCAGGGCGCTCTCTGCCGCGTCTATATCTGCGGGAAGCAGTTCCCAATTGGCGCCGGGCGCCACGGCAATGCAGTTTTCGCCGTCGTCGGCCACGAAAATGAGCGCCGTTCCGGTGGGAGAGGAGGGGCTGAACTTCATCAGTTCCGTATGGATGCCGTCGGAGGCGAAGACCTCCCGGAGCATGCGGCCCTGCATGTCGTCTCCCACGCAGGTAAGAAATTGAACATCACCCCCCAGACGGGCGGCCGATACGGCCTGGTTGGCACCCTTGCCGCCATTGGCTTGCAGGAAGCGGCCGTCTCCGATGGTTTCCCCCGGACGGGGAAGGGTTTTGACATAGGCAGTCATATCGATGTTGGAACTGCCCGCAACGAGGATTTTATCCATAAGTTCTTGTTTTAGCCACATAAAGATAGTGCGGAAAAAACAAAAACCCAAATAATCCACCCAAAAAAGAAGTCTGACCCAAGTCAAATTGACTCAGGTCAGACTCTTTGGTCGGGATGACTCGACTCGAACGAGCGACCCCTACGTCCCGAACGTAGTGCGCTACCAACTGCGCTACATCCCGATTCCTGATAAAAAACAAGCTCTTAGGCGAGCTTGTTAATATACACTTGGAGACCGCTCTTGAGGTTGGACGCCTTGTTTTTGTGGATAACCCCGATCTTTGCGAGCTTGTCGATCATGGCATAGACCTTGGGGGCATTTTCCTGGGCGGCAGCCTTATCGGTTGTGTTGCGGAGGTCGCGGATCGCGTTCCTCGTTGTCTTTGCATAATACTTGTTATGCAGGCGGTGACGCTCGCTCTGACGGGCGGCACGTGCGGCGGATTTAGTGTTGGCCATTATTTTACTTTTTTATATTTGGTAGTGGGTAGGAGAATCGAACTCCTATTGCGGGAATGAAAATCCCGAGTACTAACCGTTATACGAACCCACCAAACTTGGGACTGCAAAGGTAAGAAAAAAATTTTAGCATCCAAAATTATTTGGAATCTTTTTTACTCAACCTCGATTTCCAATGTGACAATGTCTTTTCTCCCCCCCTCCGTACTCACCTGAACCTCCACGACATGGGTTCCGGCCGAAAGGGTCACGGAAGCCGCATTGACGGGTGTGCCGTCGAAGAACCATTTTTCCTCCCGCACCGCATATTCCTTGGGCGTCATCAGCAGAAGGTCGAACTGCGAACCGGCCTCGTATCGGCCCTGGCCCGGATTGGCGATGACCGGATAGTCCAGCAGGCTGGTGGAAAGGCCTTCCAGTTGGAAGGTCACCTTTTCGGAGTCGAAATGGATTCCATACAACCTTCCTTTCGAAGAAACGCCGTTCCAACTGACGGGGATATATTCCGTCACCTTGTTCTGGCCCGGGAAGGGCAGCAGGTTGTTGTACTTGCCGTCAAAATAATATCCGTAACCGCTGTAATACGTCATGCCGAAAGTGACATCCTCGGGTGCCCCGGATGCCACCACATAGAAGCAGGGGTGCTCTCCGTTCTCGTTGATGGCATTGGTGTAGGACCAATCGGACCACAGGCTTCCCGCCGTATGCTGGGAGGAGCGGCCGTTAGCGTCCAGTATGGTCACCAGGCGTTCCGATTTGTCCACATGATAGACGATGAGGCCGGGGGCGGGGATATAACGGTCCCAACCCGTCTGGGGACGGCATTCATAGACAAAATATTCTCCCTCCATATCGGTGGAGGTTTTGTATGCGACATTGTTGTCAAGGGGCTCCAGAGTGTATTCTCCGTCCTTGCGGAGTTCCCGGATGGCCGTGTTGTTCAGCCAGCCCAGGATGATCCGTTCTTCGATGTTGAAGTAGGGCGGCGTACGCCCGCCGTTGTTGTAGGAGCCCACATCCATGGTGGAATAGCCCAGCAGGGTCCGGGACTGTCCGTTTGACTCGTAATCCGTATCGTAGAAATCCGGCAGGCCCATGGCGTGGCCGAATTCATGGCAGACCGTTCCGATGCCGTCAATGTCCCCGGAGGCGTCCAGTTCCGAGCCGCAGGCATACCGGCCCACCCGCTTTCCGTCGAGCACCAGGCTGATTCCGCCGTAGCGAAGGTCCCACTGATGGGGCCAGATGGAGTCATCGTCTCCGCCGTCGGCCTCGCCCATTCCGGCATAAATCATATACACCAGGTCCACGTTGCCGTCGTCGTCCAGGTCGTATTGGGAGAAGTCCACTTCCGCGTCCAGCATGGCCACGGCATCGCGCACGGCCTCTTCGGGTTTCTTATCATTGCCTTCCTCGTCATTGCCGCCGTAATAGGCCATCTTTTTCTCCAGTTTCACGGGGCCGAAGACATCGAAAACGGGCTCGAAAACGCCGTGGGAGTTGTCGTAGTAAAAGTCACGGGCGCTTCCGGTGGCGCCGTTGGCCGAATACCCCGGCTCATTCATCAGATTGTCGAAGGCGTCATGCGGATTTTCCACCTTGAAGGAAAGGTCGCTGAATTCTACCAGCACCAGCAGGAACTTCTTCTTCCCATAGGCAATCGGAGCCTTGGAAGGCGCCGAAGCGCGCAACTGACGGGCGGCCCTGCGCCGGATGGAGGCCTTTTGCGCAGCCATCGTCGAAGTCATTCCCGCCACGGGCCGATAAAAACCGTCGGCCTCCTTCCGGACCACCCGGCCCCGGTCATCGGTGACCCAGTGTCCCCATTCGTCACCATGCTTCTGGATGCGGATCGTGCTTCCGTCGGGCTGGACATAGGAGAAGAACCCCGGCCGGGCGGGTTTGGCCGCCGCTGAAAGGGAAAGCGCCACAAGCGTTACAAGCAACAGTATCTTTTTCATGACTTCACTACTTTTTGATGATTACGCCCTGGCCGGCTTCGTTGCCGAGCCAGACCTTGCCGTTTTCCTCTTTCTGCAGGACGAATACGTATTCCTTGTCCAGCAGGACATCCCATCCGCTCTTCCACAGGACACGGATTTTCACGGACTCACCCTGAGAAAAACCTTCCCCGTAGCCTTCCACCGCCAACTGCTCCCGCGAATCCGGGTTCACCAGGACATAACTCAACCGGTCCCCGGTCCAGGAACGCACCTGCTGGTCTGTTCCGCGCTGATAAATGCGCTTGTTCCGGCCGCCCAGATAGATGCCGGGGTCTTCGTTGTCGGTGATGGACTTGCCGACCGCCGGTTTGTGATACAGGACTACATCCACTATGTTTGAACTGGATGCCAGATAGCAGCAGAAGCGCATATCCCGCATATTGTAGCACAGCCGGTTCCTGCTTCCCTCGAGCGACTTGATGACGGCGGTTCCGTCATCGGCCACCTCGATGGTCCACCGGGCATAATCTGACAGCGTCTCCACCGTGAGCAGTTGGCTCTTGGCCTCGGACTGGGCCGAGAGATAACCGTCCGTCACGCCGAACTCCCAGGCACCGGGTGTTCCGCCCAGCGTAATCACCGCCACTCCCCTTCCGGGGTTGCGGATGATATCATATTCCGGGGTTATGGAGACGGGGGTGCGGTAGGTGCCGTTCTGGGCGCCCATCGCCATGGTCCCTTTCGGGTTCACGACAAGGAGTTGGTCTCCCGGCTCCAGGATGGAGGCGTCTGTCAGCAGCAGAAAGTCTCCGCTTACGAGCGGAGGGAGAGGAGCCTGGGTAAGGGTCACCTCCTGAAGGAGGTCTCCGGAAGTGAAGGAAATCACCGCCGAGCGGGTTTCCTCGGTTTCATTGGGCGACACCGTGATGTTGAAGGGCTTGTCCTCCATCCCCTTGGTGGCGGCGGCAAGCGAGAGCCAGTCGGCATCGCAGCGGGCTTCCACTTCCACGTTGGCGCGGACCACGAACTGCAGGATTTCCCCTTCGGGAAGGGCCTCCAGTGCATCGGCCGTGAGGACGATGGCATCCTTCTGGGCCTGGACCACGGTGAGTTCGCAGTCCTGTTTGTCAACCGTAAAACGGACCAGGGCCTCGCGGGATTCGTAGGTGGTGTTTTCGGACAGCACCAGCCGGAGGCCGTTCACATTGATCCAATCGCCGCCCGAAGCGGTAATCCGGACGGCTCCGGATCCGGAGGGCAGTTCCAGGGAACCGCCGGAGGCATCCACGGCCTCGTAGGCCTGCACCGTACCGGTGGAACCGACGCCCACGCCGAGCACTTTCACAAAGCAACTGCCGTCACTGCCGTTGGCCACCAGCATGATTCGGCCGGTACCGGCGCCGGCAGGGAGCGATACGGTCAGCGTACCCTTGTTTCCGCTGGGCGTACTCAAGACGACATCCCACCCTTCCGGCTGAAACGACATAAGTGTATAGGTCACACCCTGAGGCGTTTTCACTTCATAACCCACCTGCAGGCTTTCGCCGGCCTTCAGGGACCGGAAGGCCTCGTCGGCCACTACGATCTGAAGTTTGACTTCTTCCACAGGTACCGGTTTTTCCGGTTGCTCGACAGGCTGTACGGGCTCGGGGGGGACTTCCTTGCAGGAGAGGGTCAATGCGGCCAGGGGCAGCAGAAAGAACAGTAATTTTTTCACAACTTCTTATTTGGATTCATCCTCCCATTCGAACGAATACAGGAGGGATTCAACTTGTCTGAGATACTGGCGCTTGTCATAACGGGGGGCGAACACGAATGCTTCCAGTACGATGATGTCCTTTCCATCCTTGCTGTAGAAGGAGTGGGACACGAAAGGACCGCCCATGAAATCGCCGTGGACTTCCCAGAAACCGCGGGTTTCCATGAAATCACGGCCGTGGTAGCGAAGCGAGCGCAGGGTGGGCTCCTGGGCGGTCGAAGTGGTCATGTACGACCCCTCGAACATTCCGGGCACATTGGCCTGCATCACCCGGTTCCGCTGGCCGATGATGTTTTCCTGCGTGAAGACATCCTGACGGCCGGCCGGGTAGCGGTAGGCCATCACGTACTGCTGGACGTACTGCTTTTCGTCGGCAATCCACACGAAATCGTCGGTAAACTTCCGGCAGCGGTAGCCGGAAGGGAAATGCATGATGCCGCCGGTCACTTTCAGGACCGGATCGCGCAGGGCACGCTCCTCGTAAAGCTTGGCATTGGCGATGTTGCGGTCCCGCTCCGACTGCTCGAAGAACTCGGCGATGACAGGGGCCGCTTCCTGGAACAGCTCCAGGGCCTGTTCCTGGTCGGCGGCATTTACCTGAACAACGGCCTGGGGCTGCGCCCAGACATTGTTCTTATACGATACCCCGTTACTTGCATTCTGCGGATTGATATTGACCAGCAGCAGGTTACGGTGCATTTTGAACATATTGCTGAAACTTCCCGGAGGAACGTTGGAAAGAGCGAAAAGCGGCTCCCGCTGGGCCAGATAAGGGGTGTCGGAAGCCAGGGCCTCGCGGATGGCGACCCCCAGATTCCCTTCCCACTGTTCCCGCTCGATCGCGACCAGGACTTCCCCGGCCTTCCCGCTCACGTTGGGAAGCAAGGTTTTCTTGTTGCCTCCGTTGCAGGCAAGGAGGGCCATCAGACAGGCCGCGAGGGCCATCAATCTACAGAATTTCATAATTCTCAATGGATTAGTCGTGATATATCATTTCCAAAGGCCAGGAACATCAGCAGCAGCAAGAGGAACATGCCGATGACCTGGGCGACGGTGAGGAAACGGTCGCTGGGTTTGCGTCCCGTCAGCATTTCATACAGGCAGAAGACGATGTGCCCGCCGTCCAACGCCGGAATGGGGAGGAGGTTCATCACCCCCAGCATGATGGACAGGAGCGCCAGGATATACAGGAACTGGTGCCAGTTCCACGCAGAAGGAAACACCTGGCCGATGGCGACAAAACTGCCCACCGACTTGTAGGCCCCGGTAGAAGGCGTGGCCACAAGCCGAAGGTCCTGCAAATAGCCGGTGACAGAGTGCCAGGCCATGGAACAGCCCGCCGGGACCGACTCCCACAAAGAATAATCCCGGTGCCGCAGGGAGGGATTGCGGAAGAAAATCCCCAGCATGCCCAGGGTGTCCACCTGCAGGGTCAGGGTCAGGGTGTCCGCTTCCCGCTGGACGTCCACCGGAAGGGATTCCCCCGGATGGGCGCGCAGCACTTTCTGCGCATCCTGCAGGTAAGGGGTGGGCAAGCCGAAGACGCCCACGATGCGGTCTCCTTTCTGCAGGCCGGACAGGCGGTTGGGCGACTGGGCCATAATGCTGTCCACTACGAAAGGCAGGGCGACATCGAACATTCCCAGCGTATTCAGGATATCCCCCATCAGGGACTGGTCGATATAGATATCCAGCGTATCCGTACCGCGGAGCACGGTGGCCTTTTCCACCTGACGGCGGGCCAGGTCGGCCTGGAGGCTGAGAAAATCCTTGGGGGCGTAACCGTCGTAAAAGAGGATACGGTCTCCGGTGCGGAACCCCAGTTCTTCTCCCAGTTCATTGACATAGACCGGGGTCTCGTTGGGCATGTAGTTGTCCCCCCAGATGGCCAGGATGGCGATAAAGAGCCCGATGGCCAGCAGGAAATTGTTGAGCACGCCGCCGCTCATCACAAACAGGCGCTGCCAGGCCGGCTTGCTGCGGAATTCCCAGGGCTGCGGATCCTTTTTCAGGGACTCCGTATCCATGGATTCGTCAATCATTCCGGCAATTTTGCAATAACCGCCGAGGGGCAGCCAGCCAATCCCGTATTCCGTTTCCCACCGGGCCGAGGAAGGGACCAGTTTGCGGAACCATTCCATGCGGGTGGAGAAAAGTTTCACACCGCCGAGGTCAAAGAAAAGGAAGAACTTATCCACCCGGATGCGGAAAATGCGCGCCCACATGAAATGCCCGGCCTCATGGATGATGATGAGGACGGAAAGTGCCAGGATAAGCTGCAATACTTTCAGTAGGACTGTCATACGGTCGGGAATGATTGTTCTGCCAGATGATAAGCCTGGTTGTGGGTGGCGAAAATATCATCGAGCGAAGGGTCTGCTACAAAATTCACACCATCCATCACACGCATGATGGTACGGGGAATATCGTAGAAGGCGATTCTTCCGGCCAAAAATGCTGCCACGGCGGCCTCATTGGCCGCATTCATGGCGCAGGGAATGTTGCCGCCCTGGCCGATGGCATCGAAGGCCAGTTGGAGGCAAGGGAACTTTGCGCGGTCGGGCTCAAAGAAAGTGAGATTCTTCAAAGTGCTGAAATCCAAGCGCTTCCCGGAAAGCGGAAGCCTTTCCGGATAGGCCATGGCCAGTGAAATGGGAAGCCGCATGTCCGGACAGCCGAGTTGGGCGATGACTGCGCCGTCGGCAAACTCTACCATGGAATGGATGATGGATTCCGGATGCACCACCACGTGAATCTTTTCCGCCGGAACATGGAAGAGCCATTTGGCCTCGATGACCTCGAAGCCCTTGTTCATCATGGTGGCGGAATCGATGGTAATCTTGGCGCCCATGTCCCAGTTGGGGTGTTTCAGCGCCTCCGCCTTGGTGGCAAGGGCAATCTGTTCCCTGGACCAGGTGCGGAACGGGCCGCCGGACGCCGTCAGGTGAATCAGGTGAAGAGGGTTATCCCCCGCCCCCTCCAGGCACTGGAAGATGGCCGAATGTTCGGAATCCACCGGATAGATCCGGGCGCCGCAGCGCTCCACCTCCCCCATCACCAGCGGACCGGCCGCCACGAGGGTTTCCTTGTTGGCCAGGGCCAGGGTCTTGGCGGCCCGGATGGCGGAGAGCGTGGGTTTGAGTCCGCTGAACCCTACCATGGCGGCCACCACGACATCCACCTCCGGAGCCTGCACCAGATCGCAGGCGGCATCGATGCCCAGATGGACCTGGACACCCGGAAGCGCCTCCTTTACCCGGGCATATTTCTGGGGATTGCAAATGACGACATGGGGCACATGGAACCTCAAGGCCTGTTCGATCAGAAGGTCGGCACTGTTGTTGGCCGACAGCATGAACACGGAAAAACGCTCCGGGAATTGACTGACAACGTCCAGTGTCTGCGTGCCGATAGAGCCTGTCGAGCCCAGGATGGCGATGGTTTTCTGCTTCATGCTGCTAGAATTTAATGTATAGCGACGGGTCCACGGAGGCACCCTTGTACCAGAGTTCGAAATGCAGGTGATCGCCTTTGGTGAGCGAAGAGGAAGGGGCCAGCATGCCCACCGGCGTACCGGCCTTGACCACATCCCCGCTCCTGTGCAGGACCTTCTGATTGTTCTTATAGACGGAGAGAAGGTCGCTTCCATGCTGCAGGATCAGGGTATAGCCCGACTCCTGTTCCCAACTGGTGTACACCACCGTTCCGTCCAGGACGGCCATGACGGTGCTCCCCACCGGCGCCGTGACATCCACCCAGGGATGCTGCACCCGCTCGTAGCCCTTGGACACGACCCCCTTGACCGGGGTGTAGAACGAAAGCGCCTCGATGGGAAGGTTGCTCCGGCGCGAGCCGGCCGACACGCCGAACTGCTCCTCCTCGGTTACGTCCTGGCGCAGCAGGGAATCCCGGATGGCCAGATAGTGGGCGTCGGAAACGGCCCGGGAGCCCTGGCTGCCGATGATCAGGGTGTCCAGGCGGATGGGGGCCTCTCCGGCCACCACGCGGCGGAGATTCTCCGTATAGAGTTCCCATTGCAGGATACGGGTTTCCAGCGAGTCGATCCGGAGGACATTCTGCACGGCCTGCCGGCGGGAATTGGCATCCGGATAGCCGGGAATGAAGGTTCGGATGGGCGTAAAGGCGATGAGGGAGAAAATGACCAGCAGCACGACCACCACGGCCGAAATCCCGCCCACCAGGAGATAGGTCCTGGAAAAACGTACGCTCCACAGACGCTCATGCGAAGTGGCATCCACCAGCGTGAGACGGAAGTTGCGGGTTTTCTTATCGGGTTTATCCATAAAATATTCGTATATTTGCGCTCTGTATGGACAGAATCATCGGCATCGATTTCGGACGCAGGAGAACCGGCCTCGCGGTCAGTGATCCTTTGGGAATCTTTGCCTCTGCCCTGGATACAATCGATTCTACAAAGTTAATAGATTATCTCAAAAAATACGCCAACTCGGAGAGAATCCTTCGCTTTGTAGTGGGCTATCCGGTGAATATGGACGGCAGGCCGTCCGAGGCCCAGGCCGATGTGGACGTCTTCCTGAAAAGCCTCGCCAAAGCATTTCCGGAAGTTCCCGTCACGCTGGAAGACGAGCGTTTTACCTCGGTCCTGGCACATCAGGTGATGATTGACGGGGGCATGAAGGCCTCCCGGCGGAAAGACAAAACCTCGGTGGACAAAATCTCCGCCGCCATCATCCTGCAGAGTTACCTGGACCGCACCCGCGGCGGCAGCCCGGCTTTCGACCCCTCGGCCGTACCGGAGAGCCTGTCCCGCAACAAGACAAGGAAAAAGAAATGATAAGACCGATTTACCTTTACGGCGCAGAAGTGCTGCGCAAGACTGCCGCCCCGGCAGACCTCACAGACAAAGAAGGCATCGCCGCCCTGGTGCAGGACCTCAAAGACACCCTCGTGGTGGCGGACGGCTGCGGCCTGGCCGCCCCGCAGATCGGGGTGAGCACCCGCATC
>Ga0247610_10003388_pt1 | contig 17548 bp, 27 predicted proteins | sample 174DNAGHGhighgp2_FD_193483 | JGI IMG/M metagenome (GOLD analysis project Ga0247610, IMG submission 193483) | Sheep rumen microbial communities from Palmerston North, Manawatu-Wanganui, New Zealand - 1742 DNA GHGhigh gp2 | ecosystem: Host-associated > Mammals > Digestive system > Stomach > Rumen... | reverse complement strand
CACTGTTCTTTGCGAGTAAGCCCATCACGATACTTTAGTTTATATGAGTTGAGAGTTAGCTTGCATTGAAGTTTAGCCCGTTCTGTAATTTCTTTTTCTTGTTCTTCAGATGCAATCCCAGGAACAGAAGAGTAGCCTAATGCAGTTCTAACTGCGTAATCTTTACATATCAAACTATAACAGAAACTATGAAATGTTCTAAATTCTGGAATTATTTTTCCGGGATTTGATATTTCATATCTTCCACGCATTTCAGTAGCAGCGGCATTAGTAAATGTTAATGCAAGAATGCTGAAGGGATCTACTCCTTCAGCTATTAGATGATTTATTCTTGATAATAGAGTAAAAGTTTTACCTCCACCAGCTGCAGCAAGACAGAGTATCTTATTATCAATAGAATTTACTACTTGTTCTTGGAATTTGTCTAATGGCATTTAGTACCTCAATATTCAATTTCTGCTCCAAAATCAACTGCACACCCATTTACCCACAATATCAATCCAACTTTATCAGTATCAGAAATGCTAGAATCAAAATCAGAATATAGATATGTGCATCCAATAAAATAATCCACAGTATCACAAAATATTTTATTCAAACTGTAATCAATAACTGCGTATATTTCATCACAGTAAGTGATTATTGTTTGAGATCTTCTTGAACTATATGTTCGTGCAACTGCGTGATATAATGCATCAGATTTACACTTTGTAATGTAAATAGAGTTTACACGCATTTATCAAATCTCCGAATACATCACTCGATCATACAGATACTGTGTAACTTCATACAACTTCCGATAGCTTCTGTTATGCTTCCGATAGATGTAATTAGACTGTTTAGCAAAATTAGTCTTACACAGATTATGTTCATACATCCAAGCTAATACGCAGACAAATGTAGGATAAGTATAACCCCGGATAAATTCCAAGTTATTGATAACTATTCCAACAACTGATGCTATCAAACAAGTAATTACCCAAGGTTTTGATAATTCCCACCAGTTAGATGTATCTTTGATAGATGCTACTGCTACTGCAGAGAATAAAGTTACTGCTAGTGTGATCCCTGAAATAATTTTCTTATACATATTCTGCACCTCCTTGTTAATTCATAATCTATAACGATTCTTAGATTATTTAAGAATTTCACCTAGTAACTTGTAATTGCTAACTGATCGGCAAACTGTATTAGATGTACTAAAGGAATTGCTTCACAACAATTATTTAGTGGTCTAAGGTCATATGATGTAACATCATAAGTATACATATGCCACCTAATTGCCATCATCTCATCTTCTGATAGTGCTGAATATGCAGTATTGCAGAATAGCATAACATCAATTAAAGATTGAGGGCCATGACCCGCACTAATAACATTCTTTACAGTTCTATAAGTTTTTTCCTGCACCCAATTACCATTATTATCTTTTACATTTTTATAGTAGGGCTCATAAACATTAATTTTACACCAGTCGTGAGTAAGAGCTACAAATACAGCTGAAGCTATATTAACTGTTTGAAATTTAGGTATAGTTATAAGGTCTAATACCTGATTATAAACTTGCAAACTATGGTAGACTAGACCTCCTTCAAAACTGTCATGAAATTGTGTAGAAGCTGGAGCAACATAAAAATCAGTTTTAGTTTGAAGCCAATTTATTATCTTTTCAGATAAACTAATAGCCTGTGCTTCTGTACCGCCTCTATCACAAGCTCTACTAATAAGAGATTGAGTTAAAAGTTCATTATATTTCAGTGTTCTTGCTGATATTGTATCTATTTCTGTAAAATCTAATTTATTCCAGTGCATGTAAATACCTCCATTCTACAGTATAAATAACGATTAAAGCAAAGATAAGCATAAAAATCTCCCTAAGCAGTATGCGATTTATGGAGGGAGCTTAGGGAGATTTAAGAAAGGAGTGTGGGTAATTGACTAGTTATCGTCGTTATCTAAATCTTCTTCAACATATTCATTTAAAATATCTAATATATCATCAGGGTAATAAGTTTCTTCAGGATTATCTAAAATATAATCCACAACTTCGTCTAAAATTTCATCTACATATACACGTCCAGGATCATCGGTAGATTCTACATGATCATAAGCATCTCGTCTAAGATAAGCTCTGCTAGGATTAGCACCATCTTTACCAGTTTCGAGATCTTCACCATTAAAGAAATCCAATACTAAATCTCTAAGATCTTTCTTAGAATTAAGATCATAAAAATCTTCAGCATCCATGAAGACATCTCTATCAAAATCCCCAGTTTTTGCATAAATAGCATTTACGGTATCTGTCATTAATGAAGTATCTTCAAGTCCAGCCTTAAGAGCATCTTTTAGCGATTTAGGTGCATCATCTAATATATCGTTATCATCAGCTGCTGTAATTTTATTACTAGCATTTATATTATCTTCGTCATCATATTCTTCATCTTCATCATATTCTTCATCTTCATCGTAACCATAATCTTCCTCATATAGGGAAGCAAGTGGTAATTCAGGTTCTACATACTTCTGAAGCTTATCGTAAGCTTTATCATCAATCCAACCCATACCACGTTCAATATTCATCCAACCGATGTTCTTACCATCATAAAAAATATCTGAATTGCCTTTCTTGTCCGGATCAGCAATAACAATATGAGGATCGTGAACAATGTTCTTAAATACTTGCATCATAGTCTCATTACCATGATATCCTGTACGAGCTTTCTCAGCAATTTTTTCAGGTGTATATATCTTAGACGCTAATTTACTAATAGGTCTTTTCTTATTAGATTCAATTCGCATTATGAAATCTCCTTTTATCTATAATTTAATACTACTATTTTTATTTAAGGTTGTTAACGATTCTATAGCTTTAAGATTCATATTTGCATCTATCCAGGAATTTCTTTTTAAATGTATCTAACAACATGCCTCGAGCGTTGTCGTAATTATTAATACGCTTAGAATCATTAATACATACCCACTGATAATTATGACTTAAAATTGTTTGTCTAATATTATTGAGAGTTGTATCTGTAATTTCAAAATATTTATAGCTTACTACTTTACTTACATAATTATTTGTATAATACTGATAATAAGAATAGATATATTGATTAACATTTTTAGGATCGCGCAGTTTAGTTACTGTAGATGGTATCTTATCACCACATAGTTTTTTAACTTGCAGTAAGGATTCTCTAGTCATCGAAGAAGTAATATGATAAGGTCTAATGAGATACCCCTCTACATATTTTGGCTGATTTAATGCACTACCAATTAACTCCATACCGGATCTGCATTGACATCTAAATGTAGCATCTGGGCTATATTTCTCATTAGTAACAAATCTTATGTTCGGCTTCGTATCTGTAAAGAAATCTTCCAATTCACAAGAATTTATAGCAAACATATCATCATTAATATAAATGAATCTATCAGATAGATCCTCTATATTATAAAGAAAACTTTCTATTGTACAGCTATTAAAAGTCGGTAAGAATTCTTTAGGAATAAAATCCTGATGATATATAATTTTAACAGTATTTCTATTCACCCAAATCGGAACTTGAGAAGGTTGAGCTACTATAAGTACTATTCTATTTATGAAGGGAAGATATTTATCTATGCTTCTAAATAAATATCTTAATGTCCCCCAAGATCTAAATCGTATAGAATTATTTATAGCAGAACCTACTGTATTTTTATATACTTGCTGCCAATCAGTATCTGCACCATTAACATAAGGGATTACAAGGTCCACCAATCTACTTCTCCATTAGTTATCTCTGATATAATTCTAGCAGTATTAGAATCCATCAATTTCCGATCATTATTTGAAATTTCATAATACCATGATGATAGACATGCATCTTCTCCACGGTATTTGAAGCTAGATTCTTCTATAATACCTTTAGTAAAATCAAATGCTTTATCCGGGAATTTATAAAAGCAGGTAACTACAAATATATCATCATCCCAACCACCGTGATATTCAGGATCTACTTCTGGAATGTCTACTAATGAAAATATATATTTAGATATTGCCATAAGCATTAAAGGACATCTTTTATGTCTTATTACACCTACACCGTTAGGATGTTTATCAATTTCTTGCATATAGAGATCTGGATTATCCGTCGAAATTATACCGTCATCATCTAGCATTATCAAGTAATCATAATCTGATTCTAGAAATCTTTCACGTCTGGCTACTTTAGCACCCCTCACACCTAATTTAGGATATGAGTAAATTATAATTTTATTAGGCACATTTGGAAGATGAATTCTATCACCCCAATTTTGAGCTATAATCATAATGTCTACATTAGGCCATAATTTACCTAATGTAGAAATTAATGAATATAATCTAGGGATTCTAGTTCTACAAATTTCTCGATTAATATCGGTATCCTCATCTGGGAAATAAGATACAATTCCAAATACTTTATTTAGTCCCATAAGTACCTGCCTTATAAGATTCTACAATTTTCGCAGTATGTGCACGCATATAGTCCCAATTATATTTACCTTCTCGAGACCATGTAGAATTACATTTACCTTCACCAGTATATTTAAAACTTATATCCTTTACTATATCTTCAGGAAAATCAAAAGCTTTATCCGGGAATTTGGCAAAACAAGATGCTACAAATATATTATCTTCAAACCCTTCGCCTTTTTCAGGATCAATTTCCCCAAAATTAACCTGAGAATAGATTTCTTTAGAAATAGCTAATAGCATTAATGGGCAATTATAATGTCTAATAACTCCAATACCGCCGGGATGCTTATCAATTTCTTCTAAATATAGATTAGGATCTTCTGAAGATATAATACCATCATCATCTAACATAATAAGGTAATCGTAATTAGACTCAAGAAACTTTTCACGCAAAGTTTTTCGAGCATTTACAATACCTAATTTAGGATACTCATATCTTACAATATTATTATGAATATCTGGTATTTTAACATCATCTTTCCAATTCTGAGCTATGATAATGATATCTATATCCGGCCAAAGTTCATCTAGCTTATTTAATAGATTATAAAATCTCGGAATACGAGTATTCCGAGTTTCAGTATGATATGGAGTATCACAATCAGGAAAATATGATATTATTCCAAATACTTTCTTTAATGACATTCAATTACCTCAAGCAACTGACAAAGATTTCTTCTCCTTCAGGACATTCCAACAAATAGTCCTTTAAAGTCATAAAATATTGTCCTCCGGATATTTTTTAATAATCCACTTAAGCTGCTGAGTAGTATCTTTGTTGCAAAGAGGACATATACCACTAATACTGTCAACATCTTGATCAGAAGCAATCATAGCAGAGATAAAAACGCCTTTGCAATTCTCGCACTCAGCTACAAGATGATCAGTAATATTATTATCAATATCAATGTCAATATCATCTTCTTCGACATCATCAACAGCATCTTGAATATCTTCTAAATTATCTTCAAGAGTATCTAATTGATCACCAAGAGCATCTTCCTCAAAATCAGCGCCCATAGGCTCATCATCAGTCATATCATCAAAAACATTATCATCGGCAGCAACAATTCTACGCTTACCTCTAATCTTCTTAGAACTTACAATACGCATAAGAAACCTCCGTATAGTTTTAAGCTATATAAATAAAAGGTTGCTTAAATTAGATTTCTAGGAAGATAGTGCTCTGTTATACCTAACTTATATTCAAGATAGGTATTTTCTAATAGCCTGGCACCTGTGAGAAAATCATCTCCTAATGCGTACAAAGCAGCTAAATTAACTCTATATTGCTGCGGGAACTTCTGAAATTCATAAGCCATACGATATATTCCAGTCTGACATAAATTTGCTGGAACACCAGTAAAATCTGTAAATGATGCTATAGCAGGATTGAATAATTCTTCTTCAAGCTCTACATTAAATAGAACATTTACTACATCAGTAGTTAACTGATTGACGTACCCATCGGCTAAAGCCAATGGGATTCGCAAGAAGTTTGCTACGAGAGCCTTATTCTTGCGGGACTCGCCAAAAGCCCCAGACACAGTTTGTCGAAATCGACATTCTGCTTACATTTTCTCATTATGTTTGCCGCACCGTTTACATCTGCATTAATGATTGTACCATTCGCAGAACAATACAGACCTCGATGTATTCTCTTACCACTAAACTTACCTGTATATGGTTGTTCAGGCTTGTATTCAGGCAATACATCTTTGTCAAGGAAACTGCTTTTAGATGTATATGCTTCTTCTTGTTCGATGTAGTCAATACCATATTTCCAACAAAGAAAACTCAACTGATTTCTCAAATCTCCGAGAGGTATCTGAACAAAATTCTGATTGTTTACTTTGCCGATGTTAGAATTTCTTTTGAAGTCAGCATTATATCCAACGACAAGTGAACCTATATCATTTTCTATACAATAGTCAATGATATATCGTGCAGTCTTTTTGATACAGTCATTTACCTGATTATTGCGTTTAGTAGTAATTCTCTGAATACGATTAGTAGTTTTCAAATTCTGTTTCATAGCAATTGAGCGAAGCCTTGACATCTCTTTATTCCACTGGTGATTGATTGATTTAATTTTACGACCATCCATTATGAATGATGTCCCAATGGTGGAAACGCAAGTTGCTAAATTATCTATTCCGAGGTCAATTGAAATTACATTGTCCTTATTCAGATTTATCGGTTCTTCGGTTACTTCATACACATACTGAATTTTGAATACTCTACCATTACCGCAAGGCAAGATACGAACTTCTTTAATAGTTTTATCTGAAAGCCTTTTAGGAAATGGTATTGCAATCTCTTTAACTTCAGGATGCAATACCCTAAACTCTCTACTCATAGGGATCATCAGATAATCACCACGAATAATAATCGCATTAGTAGAAAGCACTAAATTGAATAATCCCCCCGATTTTCTATAATGTGGTATCTTTACATCGTGGTAGCGGTAATCACCGACTTTACACTTTTTCAGCAAATTGAAGAATGATTTGAAACTGCGGTCAACAACTTTCATAGTTTGTTGAGCCACACCTGCTTGCAGTAACTTGTAATTTTCATTAGTCTTACATTCGTGATAATTACTCTCGTAGGTCAAAAACATCTTGGTATCAAAATAATGTTGTCTTATATTGTAAAGAGCAACATTATACAGACTATTAGAATATCGACACATTTCTTTAAGTAGATTATATTGCTTTTTGGATAATCCTCGAATGACATTACTTTGTACTGCGTAAGTTGACATCTTATTCTCCTTTCTATAGATTTAACCTCACATACATATAAGGTTATTTAATATATTCTGATTATATATTAAATCTAACCTAATTACAACCTTATATAGAAATATGCGTAATGAATATATTTCTAAAAACAGATGTAAATTTCTGTTGAGGTATCACCTAATCTTTGTATGCAAGTATAGAAGAAAGCTGCTTGCAGGCAACAATATATCATCAGATATTAAGAAATTATCGGAAGAAATTGCTAACAAACATAGCGTTAAGATTAAATATATGGAAACTGACAAAGATCATATTCACTATATGATAGAAACTACGCCAAATATCAATTTGTCAGATTTTGTAAGGGTACTGAAACAGTATACGACCTATCATATCTGGGAGAAATATGAACCCTATCTATCCAAATGCTTTTGGCAAGAACGCACATTTTGGTCGGACGGATATTTTATCGCATCTATCGGTGAAGTAAGCTCACAAACTCTACAATACTACATTGAAAATCAAGGTAAGAAATAAGCCACCGTTTAGACGGTGGCATTATATCGACATTCATCCAATGAACTAAAGTTCATTGGTTTTCTGTCAAGATTGTGATAAAATAGGGAATGCGTACTACTTTATATCCATAAGTCATATATAATTTAGTGGCCCTATAATCATCTAAAATCTTCATCGGTGACAAGTAATGAGGTAGCCCATCAAATTCTACAATAAGCTTTAAAGTTTCACTACGATAATCTGGGCGTCTACGACACTTAAGATCTTTAGGTAAGGTATCTACGATTTTATCATGCACCCAATCATCTACAGTGGGATATATGGACCTTAAGTATGTATCTAAACCAGTCCGGCAGAGACCTGTAGTTGGTTCTATACCAGACTTTATAGCCTTATCTTCAGTTTCTCTAAGAAATCCCCAAATTCTAGACATAAATAGTTCACCTCTATAAATATAACGAAAATACTACACAATAAAACACCTCCGATTTCTCGGAGGTGAGTTTAGAAGTGAAATTAGTTAGTTATTTTAAAGTTGAAAAATTGGTCAGATTTCTCAACTGGATCTCTATTTAAGATTAGAAAGTACCAAGAATCTTACCGGATACGCTCAACATCGGATTGATAGTTTTGATAGCAACCATCGTTGCGTAACCCTGCTGTACGGACATATCAGCGAGACCGATCTCAGCAGTATTTACGAAAGGCATATAAACTCCATAAAGTCCGCAAGACTTTCTGAAATCATTATCGTCCTTAGCTACCATGACCCACTTGTTGGGATTCATGTTCGGATTTACGAATACATCATAAATACCAAGCTTACCAGACTTATAAGGTCCAACATTATCTGTAGCGGATTCTGTCTGGAACTTATCCATCATTCTGAAGCAAGCATCTACGTTAAGACCAACAATAAGCTTGTTAGGTCTAACAGTTCTTGTAGCAGCATAGATGGAAGCAGCGGCCTGCTCAAGCTTAAGCATGAACATGTTGAGGTAGCCCTGAGGATCTACAGCAGATGTGAATACCGGTGCAGCATTCCAATCGAACTGAGGCTTAGGAGCACCAGCAGCTGTCTCGAGAGCATCGAAACCAAGGGAGTTGATCTCAGCGGTGAGTTCAGAAATAGCAGACTCCTTAGCCATATCACCAAGGTTAGCACCCCACTCAGTAGAAGAAGCGAATGCAGAATATACAGACCAGTAGCAAGCAAGCTGATGAGCTTCAGCTGTAAGGTGGATAGTATCAAGCTGGAAGTAACCCTTACCCATCTTAGCACCATACTCACCATTCTGATCAGGACCTACTGTCTCATTATCATACTGATAAGAAGCAGAAAGTGTTCCTGTCAAACCTGTGATCGTACCTGTAGCGTAATCAATCTCACCAGCCTTAGACTCATCAGCTACCTTAATGATCTCTTTATTACCATTATCATAGTAATTATCTGTACCATCGGAAATGGATACGGAGTTAGGGAGAACAGGTGTATAAGCAAGAGCGCCATTAGCTACTGCCTCATTTCTAACAACTCTACCAGAGAAGTTAGGATCAATTCCCTGTCTATTTACGAAAGGATCAGAGAATACAGAACCTGCATCTGTCTCGCCCTTCGTGTTCTCAGCGATGAACTTATAGAAGGGAATGAGCTGCTCTCTAGATGTCATTGCAACAGTACCCATAACTTCAGGAAGAAGGAGCTTCTGAACGAAGAGAGGGAGTAACTGAGTAAACTCAGGCTTTGCAGCAATGTTCGATGTGTTTGTAGCACCCATAATGGACTGCTTCTTTGCTGTTCTCATAAGGGTATTAGCAAAAACCTGCTGTTCCTTAGTGAGCTTTACAGTAGAGATGGGAGCCATAGGTCTACGTGTTCTTGCACTTGCGGTTACGCTCGTGCCAGCGTTGATGCTGCGAGGTCTAGCTGTCATACGGCGTGCAGCCATAACAGGTCTAGCATTCCTTGCAGGCATACGGCTTGTGGAAGCTTTAATTGTCTTCTTTGTAATAGCCATTGTCTTTTTCTCCTATTATAAATTTTATAGTTTTAATATTATTATAGAGTAACTAAATCTGCACCATAGCCATCTTCTTCATCAATAACATCTACAGGTTCTAAATAATCCTCAGTAAATCCGGGATTACATGCTATATTAGATGTATTAGTAGCTCCTTGGATTAAGTTTTCCAAGTCACGAACTGAAGTTGAAGCAGTTACAGGTAACCCTTGGACTGATGTCCCTATTGCAGTTGCATAAATATCTGCATATGCTTGCTGATATTCACATAACAGATCTTCCATTGCAGTTACTTGGGATTTAAGTTCAGATACTACCTTAGAAGATTCTGATATCTCAGATTGGAGCTTCTTAACTTCCTCATCACGGTTTGATGCCTTTCTGCTTGCTTCCGTACTTGCAATAACAGTTTTATTGAGTTTGTCTTGCAAAGCAGAAATCGTTTCATCTCTATCTTCAATATCTGCAGTAGAGCATTCTACCTTCTGTTTGTATATAAGGTTAGAATTTTTTAAATTATTTAATTCTTGAGTTATTACAGAATTTGAAGCTGAAATATTCCGTAATTGCTCTTCTGACTTAGATAACTGAGTTTTAAGGCTGTTATTAGCTGATATAGCAATACTGCATCTAGCATTGGCATCTGCAACTCTATGCTGCATTAGCTCTTGCTGACTGCATGTGATTCTTTCAAGGTGCTTAAGCTTTCTTTCATAAGATGCTTTAACATCTTTAAGTTCCTTGTCGAGTCTTTCCTTCTCAGCCTTCTCATCGAGGAATAAATCTGTCATGGCTTCAAGCTTCTTGCCAATAACTTCTAACTTATCTTCTTCAGAACATTCAGGGCATTCAGGACATACTCCTAATTCTGCTTTTCTAGCTTCAAGTTTCTTATATTCATCAGAATCTGCGTTAAAGTTCTTCTGAAGCTCTGTAGCAGCACTAATACTAATATGATCAATATTATTATTAATAGTAGAGCATATCTTCTTATACTGTACTTGCTTCTTAATATCGCTAGAAGCAGCAAGTTCCTGGAAAGTAGGAATAGCATCATCATAAGCAGGGAATGTTACAAGGTCAAATCCTCTGAATACAAATGTTTCAGGATCTACGTTACCTTGTGCATCTACATCACCTGCACCTCTGATAGATATACCTAATTGAACTCCGGCATCTTCAAGTGTCTTAACAATTCTACCTACCGGAGTATCGAGAACATCAAATGTACCTATAATTTCATCATTATCTTCAATCTGACAATCACGCATTACAATACAACAATGTTCGTAATCTTGACAACCGGGATCTTCAGGGTGACCTAAAAATCCGAGATAATGTCCATACTCCATAGCTTTCTTGAATTCTTCGGAATCAAAGAGAATTTCAAATAATTCCCTATTAAGTTTCATATCATTGTTGTTGACTGCGGCGGCATCACAACACTTTCCAGTGTATGTACCTAATACTGCACCATTTTTAGTATCTTCAGGTGCAACTATGTCTTCAGTATTGATTTTTGTAGTTTTTGAATTTACGGTTTTAATGGCCATTTTAAATAAACCTCCTATTCCACATAATAAAAGGTTGACTGTTTAACACAGTCAACCTAAATGCAAATGTGCCTATATTTCAGTTTGGAGGACTTGATATAGTTACTCAGATATAAGGTTAGTTAGATTACTTTAAAGCATCAGCAATATCTTTATTCCTCATCCTCATAAGTATATTTATCTATACTATAAGGATGTGTAAGTAAAAATTGACATAACCCACCCAAGTCATTAGTTTTATACAAAAGTTTCAAACAATAAGCAACATCATCATCATACTGTGCTAATCTACTATCTATCGGAGGAACTTTAACTATAGGCATAAAATAAATCTTGTCGTCTTCAACTTCCGGGACAACATCAATTTCCGGAACAAAATTAAGATCAGGAGCCCACTTTTCAGGTATAGCTTTTAATTTAAGTTTTTCAGGGGTGTTGCCTTGAGCAGAAAATCCATAGTAAGATGCATTATCATCCAAATGCTCCAAATAATTCGCCCAACTATCTTGTGTATAGTCCATAATAGTATCTCCTTAAAAGTTACTTCAAAGCATCAGCAATATCTTTACCTACTAATTTACCCGTAAGTCTAACAAGTCCACCGATAGCTAATGTCTTGAGGGCTTCTTTAATAATACCACCCTCAACTACATCTAAATTCCCGGCTTCATTTACTTCAAGATCCGTAACTTCTTCGTATTCTACACCAGAAGCACCTAACTCATCATAAGTATCTTCAATAATATCGGTTACTTCATCTACTGCTTCTTCAGGAACTTCTACTTCTTCGGCAGTATTGTAATCAATATGGTATTGATTATCTCCGATAGTAATAAGTGCAAAAGACTGATTGTCAAATACATCAATATCTTTGTCAGATAATTCATCTATCTGACGTAAGAAGTCTAATAATGCTGCTGCTGTAAATAATGTTTCGTTGTTCATAATAATCACCATAATTAAGAGTATGATTTAATAATAGATAATAAGTCGCTATGATGCTTATCTAAATCGGTTAAAAGAGAAATAGTATCTTCCAAATAACCTTGCAATTCTTTTAAGTTATCGATTGATGTAAAAATTTCTTCGGCTGAAACAGTACCATCCTGCACCTGCTCAATAAGATCTGAATATGTAACTAACCCATAATATAGTTGGCTATCTTTAAACATATATACACTCCTTATATAAATTACATTTGACGTAAGAAGTCTAATAATGCTGCTGCTGTAAATAGTGTTTCTTGGTTGTCCATTTTATCACCTTCTAAATACTTTTACAATTTGATGGATAGGAAGTGCATATCCCAAAGCATTAGGGTTATCACGATCAACAGGATTCTCAGTGTACCAAACCCAATCATCATTTAATATTTTAGTAATATACACAACATCACCCTGCATAGTTTTAACCTTCATACCAGGTTCAACATCCCCTATACTTACAGATGCTCCTACATACTTACTACTATTAATCAGTCTTTTCATAATCTTTTATATCTCCTTAATTTCTGATTCTATCTATAACTTCAAAGTGCTCATCTGAAACAATAACTTCAAGTACGTCATCAATTCCAATATTAGAAGGTCTAATACCGTTTACTGGAAAATCTAAAATATCAGGATTTAATTTACCTACGTCCCTAACACCAAAGCTAATTGCTGCGCGGTATTTATTGCAAACAAGATAGATCTGACGGTATTTTCCTCCATAAACTGCTAAATTACAAACATCATTAATTGTTATCATAATATATTCCTCCTTATATCATTACATATTAGGCTCTGAAGAGCAATAACCTTTTTGCCCATGATATTCCCAAGTTTCAAATACTTCAGCTAAACCAAGAAACTTAAAATCTCCATCAACATATTCATTAAAGTCATATACCTCTTGATATTTAATATCGTGAGTAGATGTACCATCATCAACTGTATCCCATGTATCTTCGGATATATGGGATTCTCTAACCGTTACAGTATCAGCAGTACGACTTACTACTTCATAAGATACTGAACCTCCATAAAGCATAGGAGCCCTTAAGTGCTGACCTACTTTAAATCGGTAAATAATATTATCTGCTGTTGAAGATCTTATATATCTTTTCATAATCTTTATATCTCCCTGATTTTAATAACCTCTATCGTCTTCTTCCATATTGTCAGGAGAAAGCTCCCAACCCTCTGGAATTTTATTAGAGGGGACATATTTAGTCGCTTTCACATACTTATTAGTGTTAATTAATCTTTTCATAACACTTTACCTACCATTGGTATATAATCAAATGCCTAACCTACTACGAAGTTCGTTTTCAACGAGACCAAAAATATCACCAGTTCGTTCATCTGGAGCTTCAATTTGAAATCCATTACATTTAATAGCATATTTGATAAAATAATTTAATAATTCTTCATTATCCATATTATGAAATTTATTACTTATATCTTCTACTTCTGTAGGAGTAAGTATATCAATCCAAGGAATATTTGAACCCTGTACATATTCATTACTACTAATCATTCTTTTCATAAATTACCCTTCTTCATAATCTTATCAATGGTCTTAATCATATCCGGCAAAGTATAAACTGTTTTTGTTCTCTTTGTGGAAATATTATATATTCCAACAGTATTATCATCATGAATCAGTATTTGACATCCGGGATAATACTTACCTAAACTATAATTAGCACCATATGGATATAATTCTTCTACAGGATAAGGGCATTCATTATCAATATAATTATGAACATCATCAATAGTAATATTGTGATCAGGTTCAACATAATTAGGATTTGGAATCCTACGAGTAATAATCCTAGCAGAAAAACCATTATCTCTATATGACTTAACATCATCTTTGGCTTCTTTATAAGATTGTGAAGAAGTATCATCATATACTGCAATATCTTCCCAACCGGACTTACCATATCCGGTATATTCTTGAGTTACATATACTTCTTTTTCTTTACCTACTCGTGTCGCCCTTATATATCTTTTCATAGTTTATTCTCCAAGATAAGATTTAATTTTATTAAAGGTTTCTTCTTGCCCTTGCGGTACATCTGTTAGGTAGCGGTCAATAGAGAAATGCTTTCCGGAAGTTTTCTTTTTTGAAACACTTCCATATTTATCCACAACATATGCCCATGGTTCTTTGATAATTGCGTAACCTTCATAGTTAACTAACTTTGGATGATTTCTGCTACCTTCCCATTCACCCCAACTGACTTCAGCCATATCATATGATGGTTTAACTTCTTTAGTAGGTTCTGCGGTATTTAATGCGGTTTCTATCACATCTATAGGCACATCTAGATTAACAGAATAGAAATCTGTTCTGTTATACATTTTAGACGTGTGATGCCAGGAAGATTTATATAAGAATATATCCTTGAGTTGTGCTACTGTCATCTTTTTGGCTAATGCAATAATATCAGGATTAGCTTCCTGCTCAACGAGTTCATTAAGAATTGCAGTTTTAGTCCATTTAGATAATGGCATTTCACCATCTTCATATGCGGCTACAGCATTGTTACTCATAGAATATCCATGATAACCTGCGGATTTTATATATCGATACATATATTTTTACTCCTAAATATATATTTATGTATATATTTTCCCTATTTATATATCACCAAGTAATTGTCATAACAGTTCTATTTCGGAGATATCGAGTATTTCCAGCACCCTCTTTACGCATACTGCGAACATTGAAAGTACCTTTAGTTTTATACTCATAATCTCTTACATCAAATTCAACATTGAATCCATGATTTATAAACCAGCTACCTAACATCCCAGCATCTAACATATCTTGTTTGGAGATACCAGCAGAACATGGATATACAATTGTATGATTTTGTAAATCTATTTTTGCATAACTATTAGATTTAACAAGATCCACCGCAGTTTTCAAATCAGTGGAACTAATGTAGGTGCTTGAAATAATTAATCTTTTCATACATTTTGTTCCTTCAGCTATTCCAAACTATCCATACATCTTCAGGATATTGTGATGGATATAAATACCTTAACCCATCAAGTTGTTCAAGTCCACCTAATTGCAACTTCCAGATGATTTGAGCAACTTGTCCTTCACCAATTCTTATTATACTCTTTTGGACTAATCTGCGATTATCTGATATTGACATATCTTTCCAAGTTCCAGTCATATCACCTGTACGATATACAACGATTAAGGTGCCGGAAGCGGGTGCTTGTTCTGTAAATACTAACTTATTAGCTTCAGCATCTAATGCATATTCTGAAGTAGGAATGATTGCATTATCTAAAGTAACACTGTCTATCTGAATTGCGTTTTTACTTAATGTAAATTCAGTAGTTGTTCCATCAGCATTAAATTGATCTTCAACACCAAGAGTATTTACTTGATCATCAGAAGGCATAATTCTATATCCGGCAAGCAGTCCATTATCACCACTATTATTATAAGAGGGCTTTGACCATAATCCAGCTTCTGTAATGTAAATGTAATCATTATCTCCACGATACTTTGAAAGTTGACCGGTTGATATAAATGCACTGAATATTATATCAAGTGTTCCCGGAATTTCACTCTGTACTTCAGGAATAATGTTTCTAAAATTGATCTTACTTCTCAATGATGTGGAATCTATTAATTCACAAGTAGCAGCTTCAGTTGCATCTACTGTATATATGATAGCAATTCTACTTCCGGCAATTGGAGCAGATACATTATCTTCAATAACAACTGTATCGTTTTCCAGATGATAGTCATCAGAAGGCAATACCTGTCTAACTACAGAAGTATCGTGTATATCTTGATTTACTACTCCATCAGGGTATATGGTAACACTAACTATACTTGTAGGTGTTGTAAATAATGTAAATGATCTGTTTGAACCATCACCACTAAAGAAATCTTGCTTCTGCATTGTTGGTCTTTCATCATAAGGCAGGCCTAATCCGAAGTATTCACGATCATTATTAGTATTTACATCATAACCATCTGCACCAAATCCGGGGCATTGGTTAAGGTATTCTGTAAATCTTAACTTGGCATTAAGGGATTTTTCTTCATCAGTAGCATTGTCTGGAGCAGGAAGTGTAACTCCTATCCCGGCAGGTACAGTAACTTCCATATCCAGTTCATCATCAAGATAAGTTTCGCTATCTTGACTTGTTAATCCCATAGTACCTAATGAAATGTATTGCGGTACCCATGTAGTAAGCATATCAGAACCTTGATTAAGCGTTCCATCACCTAAAAGGTAATGGGCTATTCCGGTTAATAATGAATTAGTAGCAGCATTATGCCCTACGTGTTCACAAACTACTTTATTAGTAGCTTCTTCTATAACCCGAATTGTTACATTCTGTTTAAGGTCTAATCTTTTTATTATGCCTAAGAGGTTAGTATCAGACATTTATATACCTCTTAATCTGTGATAGTACAAATCATCTTGTTATGACCGAAGCCATGATTAGTATTCTCAGCAGTATGTTCGGGAGAATTATCTGCAGCAATAATAAGATCAACAATATCGTTAAAACTATATTCAGTAAACAAGTTATAATCTCTGTTGCCAGGTGTCAGGATATTCCCCCCATCTTTTTCATACAACCAACGATCCTTGGGGCAATCAATATAAATTGTTTCAAAAGGAACACCAGTTTCACCTTCAAGAGCAAGAGGCTCACTAGCATAAGGGGTTACTCGTCGTGCATTACGAATATATGAACAATCCTCAATAAATCTATCGGTAGCATTAGGGTAATCATTATCCCAGCCGTATGAACCTATAAGCCGATCCCCAAGATAATCTAATCCATAAACACCTTTAGGACCGACATTAACCAATATAAGAGCACCACTCTGTAATTCAACAACATAGACCTGATTCTTCCTGTGACCTAACTTAAATGCTTTGGTTAAATCTACATTAGCTCTTACATAACTACTTGGATATTTAGTAAATCTTCTCTTTGCCATAAGAAAAGTTCTCCTCACACTAAAATTATCTGTAGTTATACAAGGTTACGGTATCTCCGAATTAGAATTTTCATCGTATGTATGATGCTCTGTTACTCTAAAAGAACTTAATGCCGATGTAAGTAAGGTATAAGTATCTTTAGATAACAGACCGTCAGTTTCTATCTTTGTAAATACTCTGTATTTTTCAGTATCATCTTCTAATATCTTGATGCTACCTCTATACAC
>Ga0247610_10003385_pt1 | contig 17558 bp, 12 predicted proteins | sample 174DNAGHGhighgp2_FD_193483 | JGI IMG/M metagenome (GOLD analysis project Ga0247610, IMG submission 193483) | Sheep rumen microbial communities from Palmerston North, Manawatu-Wanganui, New Zealand - 1742 DNA GHGhigh gp2 | ecosystem: Host-associated > Mammals > Digestive system > Stomach > Rumen... | reverse complement strand
GCCTCATATCCGAGTCTCAGAATTACAATTTACTATATTCGACTTTCAATCTTCAATAATTTATAGTCTCTATATCTCCGTCTGGTTTGTAGTGAATGAACATGAAGGCCCGGTTCTGGTAGCCCCCACTGCCTATGCGCTCAAACTTCAGCGGCGTCTGCACAGGGGGGTAGCCGAAACGCCCGGCAGCTCCGTCAAACGTCTTGCCATATTTGCTCAGTCCGCGAAGGAAGAACACGGCGTGGTCAAATCCTGTCATGCCGAAACGAGGCATGTACTGCTGCATGTCCTGCTGGAAAGCGGCCTTGTATTTCTTTTCAAACCGCTTTACTGCGGGCATGTCAAGGTTGGTGTAGTAAGGTGCAGGGATGTAGACATTGAAGCGATGGAAATTGACTTTCTGGTGCTCTACGTACATCATCCAGTCGGTATAACCGAAGATGGAGATTTCCACGTTTGGCCGTGCTGCTGCCAGATTCTTCAGCTTTGCAAACACTGCGAGCAGGTGCTTCGAGCTGGCAGTGTTAAGCACCACCAGATTGGGTTTGTTGTCGGCAAAGGCTCTGGAGAAAGCATCGTCGGCGGTCTGCAGACTGGTCACGTTGTACGTCATGCCGTCGGCATCGAGCTGGCGGCGCAACTGCGATGTGAACTCTGCCTTGGTGGTCGACACGTCCTGGCAGTCTATGATCACTGGATGGTAGTCCTTGAACCAGGCTGTGCAACGACGTGCGGTCGACTCATTGAGCGACGACACCGACTGGTACACCTGGAAGATGTGGGGATTGTTGTACAGCTGCGGGGCATTGATGGAGAATGGCACAACGAGCATGATGCCATGTTTAGCCACGAAATCGCTCATGGCGTCCATATACTTCGAATACAACGGACCTATGATGATGTCGCATCTGGCTGCCACAGGGTCTTGGAGCACATTGTTCACATTGCCGTCATCGGGCAGGTTCCAGGCGTGCACATCGACCGAGATGCCTTCTCGCTTCATCGAGTCGCAGGCCATGAGCACACCCCGATAGTACTCCACCATGCGGCGGCCGTCGCCGTTGAAGTCGTGCAGCGGAAGCATCACACCCAAAGAAATAGCGCGGCCAGCAGTCGGGCTCGAGGTCGGGCCATTGCTTGCCACCACAGGTATTCGTATTATGTCGCCCTTCTTCAGCTTGTAGTCAGGGCTGGCCATTTCGGGGTTCGCTTCTACAAGCTGCTGCAGGCTGATACCATAGTCGCGGGTGATACCGTAGAGAGTCTCTTTTTTCTTCACCTTGTGCGGCACCGTTGCCTGGCCCATCACTCCCTGAGCCACGAAGAGCAGCAATGCAATAAATAGAAAGTGTCTGAAAATCTGTTTCATATCCGTTTTTCGTTCAATGTTTTAATCATTATTGTTCCCATGCCACTTCCAGCGGCTGTCTCAGTGAGCGCAGCGTCCACTCTATGCGCTGCTGCCACTCGGCCATGGTGCGTATGTCGTGCTTTGACCAGGCGGAACCGAAATAATACGTGAAAGGCTTGCCGTCGTAACCGTCGGCGATGCCAACGACATGGCCTGCGGCACCTGCTGTCCTCTCGCCATTGGCAAAGAGCAGTGCTTTGGTCGAGACATGGCTGTTGTCGGGATAAAGTGTGGCCACAAAGAGCTGGCAGTTGTTCACCTTGGGGTTGTCGGTAGGATCGGCGTATGCCACATAGTCGTTACCAAGTACATAGCTGTCCTTGTCCTCCTGGTGCAGCACCACGCCTGAAGCCAGCGGCGCCGTGTGCTTCAAGCCCGTGTACCACACGGTCATGCGGTTGAAGTTCTGGCCTTTGTCAAGCGAGATGATGCGGTGCTCAACAATGGTGTCGCCCTGAAACGCCACGGGGTGGTAGTCCAGCCTGACAGTGGTGCGCAGTGCGCCGTTGTCCAGCACCTCAAAGTCTTTGAAGCAGTAGGGGTAGACCAGCACGTTGCCTGCCATAAGCGCTGGAGTGCCGCACCCCAGCGTTGCACCTACCTTGTAGAGGTCCATGCCGCGACCGTGGTCGTGATGATAGGAGATGGTGCGGTAGAGCGAGTCGCCTTGCTGGCGGTTCTTCTTGCGCAACTGTTCCACGGTAGGCATCATGACGACATCCTCGGTCCAGTAGCGCTGCTCTACGACCAGCTCAGGGGTGTTCTTCGACCAAACGTCTATGCCATAGCTCTTCTCGCCCGTCTGCTGAAGGGCGGGACCATAGACGCGATAGGCGCCACGGTCGTTCTCCCAAGCATAGTCATCCTTACGCTCAGGGTAAAGCCGTCCATAACACACAGTGGGATAAGCTTTTGGCTTATCACGCTTAAACGACAAGGTAAGCTTCGAGCGAGGGTTTACGCCCACGTCGACAAGCACCTTCCCGTCGTAACTCAGTTGGTAGGGCAGCTCCAGCCCTGCGGGGTCGCACACCACAAACTGGCGTCCGCCCTGAATGTTCAGCTTGGCATACACCTCGCTGGCATCTATCTCCACAACCTGCTGGCGGAACTCTGACGAAGGATTTGTCACGGTGAGAAAAGAGACAGGAGCCGGCTCGCGGAGACTTTCCTCATACCTGAAGTGTTCACATGCTGCGAGCAGAAAGGCGCCCACTCCAAAGTTGGCCTGCGAACGGGCATCTACGGTCTTCGACGGATCGGGCTTTTCGCCTATCGGCTGAACGTAGCCCACACTGCCATCGCTCTGCAAGGCAGTACCTACGAGGTAGGCCCACGCCTTGTCGATGACGGGCACAAACCTCTCGCGCTCCAGCAGACCGTGGTTCACACCCCATAACATGCCGTAGGTGAAGAAGGCGGTGCCGCTGGTCTCAGGCCCGGGGGCGTCGTCCTCGCAAAGCATCGAACGGCTCCAGTAGCCGCCAGGACGCTGCACACGGGCAACACCTTCGGCCAACTCGCGGAACCGCTGCACGAAAAAGTCGCGGTGTGCGTAGTCTTCGGGCATGTCGGCAAGCACCTTGGCCAGCCCGGCAAGCACCCAACCGTCGCCACGGGCCCAGAAGCTCTTGCCGCCGCTGAGGGTCTTCACCTTGGGGAAGATGTATTTGGCGTCGCGGTAGTAGAGGTGCTCCACGCTGTCGTACATCAGCTCGTCCGCCCAACGGTAGTTGGCGTAGAGCTTGTCCAGATATTTCACCTCGCCCGTGGTCTTGTACAGTTTCGCGAAGACGGGCATAACCATATAAAGAGCATCGGCCCACCACCAGAAATCGGTCTCGGGCCTTCGCACCTCGTAGTCCATCACCTCGATGGCACGGGCTATCTTGAAGTTGAAGCTACGGTTAGCCTCGCCTCTTTCAAACTCGTAGAGGTCGAGGTATGTCTGGAAGCATATCTGCCAGTCGCCGAAGAGCACATAGTCCTGGCCTTCGCCATAGTTCTTGTATTTCCACTTCGAGGGGTCTTTCTCCCTTGCGCCCATCCATTGGTTGTGGCGGGCCCAGGTCTCACTGTAGTCACGCCAGCGGGCACGCTCAAACAAACGGTATGCCTCCATGTTGCCGGTGTGGTAGGCGGCCTCGTCCCAAAACGACCGTACCTTGGGCGAGTGGTTCTGCTGCCAGTAGTCGTTCACCTTGGTAATGATTTCTGCTGTGGTCAGAGCCGGCACCTGTGCCACAGGCTTGCGCTTGCGGGCGTCGGCGGTCACAGGCTGCAGCAAGAATACTGTCAGCAAGGTGCATAATATATATTTGTTCGTGAACATATTAATCTTAATCTTCGTCTGTTCCAACATTCTTTTCAGTTTCTCTCGCGCAGTTCAGCAAGTTTCTTCTTGTACGATTTCTTCATCTTGCGCACGGCATGGTCACGTATCTGCCTCACGCGCTCACGCCTAAGCCCCATGTCACGAGCTATGTCGGCCATCGGCTCAGGGTCTTGGCCCAAGCCGAAGAAGGCATCGACCACCTGGCGGTCGCGGCCGCAGAGCACATCCAGGGCATACATCACAGCCTGCTCCACGCTTGAACTGTAGACACGTTCGTCGGCCAGGGGCGAGTCTTTGTCTACGAGCACCGAGAGCAGGGTCACGTTTGCCTTCGTGCCAAGCGGGGCGTCGACCGAGCGTGTGGCAGCCTTCTCGTTGCCAGTGCCCACCATCTCCTCGCGTTTCAGCGCTTTCTCTATCTGCTGGCGGACAAAGACCACGGCATAGTTCACAAACCGCAGTCCGCGGCTGCCGTCAAACTTGCCTGCCGCCTTTATGAGTCCCATGTTGCCTTCACTCACCAGGTCCTCCATGGAAAGGCCCTTGCCCTGATACTGCCGCGCCACGGCGACCACAAAACGGAGATTGGCCTCTACAAGCCGGTTCAAGGCACGCTCGTCGCCACGCTGTATGCGCTCAGAGAGCTGGCGCTCCTGCTCCTCGGAAAGAAGGCTCTCACGGCCTATCTCGTCAAGATATTTGTTCAATATGCTGTCTTCCATTCTGCAAAAGTAACAATTAATTCTGGTTTGAGCAAATAATTTCGCTTTTTCTAAAACATTTATCATTTTTCATTTATCATTTTTCATTTTTTTTACTACCTTTGCACTCTATGAACGAAGCAAAAATAATAAACGACCCAGTATTTGGATTCATAACCATACCGCGCGGACTGCTCTACGACATCGTCCAGCACCCGCTGTTCCAGCGGCTCAACCGCATTAACCAACTCGGGCTGGCGTCGGTGGTTTACCCCGGTGCGCGCCACACGCGTTTCCAGCACTCGCTGGGAGCCTTCCACCTGATGAGCGAGGCCATATTGTCACTGCAGCAGAAGGGACTTTTCATCTTCGACAGCGAGGCAGAAGCAGTGGAAGCAGCCATACTGATGCACGACATAGGCCACGGCCCATTCTCCCACGTGCTCGAAAACACTCTCATCTCGGGCATATCACACGAGGACATCTCGCTCATGATGATGGAGAAGATAAACCACGACCTGGGCCAGCAGCTCGGCATGGCCATCGCCATCTTCAAGGACCAGTACCCCAAGCGCTTCCTCCACCAGCTCATCTCCAGCCAGCTCGACATGGACCGTCTGGACTACCTGAGGCGCGACTCTTTCTTCACGGGGGTCACAGAGGGAAACATAGGGTCGGCTCGCATCATAAAGATGCTCAACGTGGTCGACGACCGGCTGGTGGTGGAGCAGAAAGGCATCTACTCGCTGGAGAACTACCTCACCACACGCAGGCTGATGTACTGGCAGGTGTACCTTCACAAGACTGCCGTGGCATACGAGAAGGTGCTGGTCAACATGCTGCACAGGGCAAAACATCTGGCAAGCAGGGGGCAGCAGGTGTTCGCATCGCCGGCACTGGCATATTTCATAAACAACAATGTGGACAGGCAGTGGTTTGCTACACACCACGAAGCACTCGACATGTATGGAGAACTCGACGACAGCGACATCTGGAGCGCCATGAAGGCATGGAAACACTCGCCGGACATAATACTCTCCACTCTGGCCACTGACATGCTTGACCGGAGAATCTTCAAAGTAGAGGTCCACGACACGCCTATAACAGAAGAGCGGATAGATGCACTGCAGACGCAGATAGCACAGAAAATGGGCATAGACAAAACCGACGCACACTACCTGATGAGCGTGAACACCATACAGAAAGACATGTACTCGGTAGACGACGACTCGATAGACATACTCTATAAAGACGGGACGACAAAGGACATTTCGCAGGCCTCAGAGATACTGAACGTGCAACTGCTGTCAAGAAAAGTGAAGAAATACTACCTGTGCTACCAAAGGTGCATTTAGTGTTCCACTGTTCAAACATTATTCATGGAAAAAGTTTTGGCTGTTAGCATCCTTTTTCGTAACTTTGCACCGTCATTACAATAACTTTTAAAACTTACAACTATTATGCTACAAGAGAAAGATCTCAAACAGATTGCACTGCGTGGCATCAGCCAAGAGCAGATTGAAACCCAGTTACACCAATTCCAGACGGGATTCCCTTTCCTCAGACTTGAAGCCGCAGCCGCAGTGGGACGAGGCATCATAGCCCCGGCAGAGGAAGAGCGCAAGACTTTGGTCAAGGCATGGGAGGACTACAAGGCACAAGGCCGACGGGTGGTGAAGTTCGTGCCTGCCAGCGGTGCAGCAAGCCGCATGTTCAAAAACATGTTCGCCTTCGTCGATGCACCATACGGCGTACCTACTACCGACTTTGAGAAGAAGTTCTTCAACGAGATAGAGCGCTTCGCTTTCTACGACGCACTCGACGCCGCTTGCACAAAGAACGAGGGCAAGGGCATAAAGGCGCTCATGGCAGAAGGCAACTACAAAGCAGTGGCTGCAAACATGCTCAAGAAGGAAGGACTGAACTACGGACAACTGCCGAAAGGCATGCTGCTGTTCCACAAATATCCGGAAGGGGCACGCACGCCCATGGAGGAGCACCTCGTGGAGGGGGCTCTCTATGCCGCATCCGACGGAGAAGCTCACGTACACTTCACCGTGTCGCACGACCACCTGGAGTTCTTCAAGCAGAAAGTGGCAGAGAAAGCCGGAGCACTGGCAGAGAAATACGGCATCAAGTACGACATCACTTTCTCTGAGCAGAAACCATCGACAGACACTCTCGCCGCCAACCCGGACAACACACCGTTCCGCGACGACGACGGCAGCCTGCTCTTCCGCCCAGGAGGACACGGCGCTCTCATAGAGAACCTGAACGAGATAGACGCCGACGTCATCTTCATCAAGAACATAGACAACGTGGTGCCCGACCGTCTGAAGCCAGAGACCGTAGAGTGGAAACAGGTCATAGCCGGGGTGCTGGTAAAGCTGCAGGCAACGGCTTTCGACTATCTGCGCAAGCTTGACCAAGGAGCAAGCGAGGCAGAAATAAGCGAGATGGCAGAGTTTGTGAAGACATGCCTATGCATAGACCCGAAAGACTGCAAGGTCGATGCAGAATACCTGCGCCGCAAGCTGAACAGGCCCATGAGAGTATGTGGAGTGGTGAAAAACGTAGGCGAACCGGGAGGAGGACCGTTCCTGACATACAACCAAGACGGAACGGTATCGCTGCAAATACTGGAGAGCTCGCAGATAGACAAAAACAACGAAGACTATATGAAGATGTTCACACAGGGCACTCACTTCAACCCCGTTGACTTGGTCTGCGCTGTGAAAGACTACAAGGGACAGCCGTTCAACCTGCCCGACTTCGTGGACAAGACGACAGGATTCATTTCCAGCAAGTCGAAGGGTGGCAAAGAGCTGAAGGCTCTCGAGCTGCCGGGACTCTGGAACGGAGCTATGAGCGACTGGTCGACGGTATTCGTAGAAGTGCCTCTCGGAACTTTCAACCCTGTGAAGACAGTCAACGACCTGCTCCGCGAACAGCACCAGTAAAAAGACCAACAGCAAAAAAGCAAACTCAGAGTTTTATTGACACTAAGGAGCCCCGCAACATTCAGTTACGGGGCTCCTTATTCATGGTTAGATAGTATTTAACTCGGAGTTAGAAACTATCTAACTCGGAGTTAGAAACTATTTAACTCGGAGTTAGAAACTATTTAACTCGGAGTTAGAAACTATTTAACTCGGAGTTAGAAACTATTTAACTCGGAGTTAGAAACTATTTAACTCGGAGTTAGAAACTATTTAACTCGGAGTTTCGGCAAAAAAAATATCACGAATCAGGGTATTTCAGAATCACTAACAATTCTCCTATTCCCTGATTCGTGATAAGAAGGAAGAGTCTATGTCTCTACTCAAGAACGATATTCACGTTCTCCTTGGTGATATTCTTGCTGAAGTTGAAGGTGCAGTCATTCTTGGCCAGAATGGTGATGTCCTTCAGGTGTATACCGTCAATAGGCATCTCAGGCAGTCCGTTGAACTCCATGGCAAAACCTGCATGATGGCAGATGACATTACGGATGTCAATGTTGCGGAAGATGGGGGTCTCCTCGGTCACAGGGACTGCCTCGGGCTGCTTCTGCTCGCCTCCCTCGGCCAGCACCTCTGCCACCGACTTGCCACCATAATACATATTAAATGTTAGCGCGTAGGTGGCAATGTCGGTCATCGAGACACCATCGATATAGATGTTCTCCACTATTCCGCCACGACCACGGGTGGACTTGAAGCGCAGGCCCACGTCGGTGCCTACAAACTGGCAGTCCTTGACAGAGATGTTCCTCACGCCGCCACTCATCTCGGAACCCACTACGAAACCACCATGACCGGCAAAGACAGTGCAGCCGCTGACCACCACATTCTCGCACGGACGGCCACGACGGCGGCCGTCGGCGTCCTTGCCACTCTTCAGGCAGATGCCGTCATCGCCCGCATCGAAACGCGAATTGACGATGAGCGCATTCTTACACGACTCCAGGTCAAGGGCGTCACCATTCTGGGCGTACGACGGATTGCGAACCAAGACATTATCGATGATGATATTCTCACACATCAGCGGATGGAGGTTCCACGCGGGCGAGTTCTGGAATATCACGCCCTGAAGGAGCACATTTTTGCAGTTCACCAGTCCTATCATCACCGGACGCAGGAAGCGCTTCACGGCCTGCCACTCCTCCTCGGTCTTGGCGTTAGGAACATTCATGTTTGCGCCCTGCTCGCCCTTGGCATAGCCTGCCGACGGCACCCAGTAGCCTTTTTTCATCTCCTGGCTGCCGGGCTGCTCAAGCAGACGGTTCCAGTGGGCTGAGGTGACTTTCGACTTCTTCACCGGGCGCCAGTACTGGCCATTGCCGTCTATCACGCCACCACCGGTTATCGAGATGTTGGTGGCCCCGTTGGCACTGATGGGCGACTGACAGCGACGGGTGTCAAGACCCTCAAACGAAGTACTCACCAAGGGATAGAGACTCTCGTCGGCAGCAAACTGAAGCACTGCACCGTTGTCCAAGTGAAGGTCGATGCCCGACTTCAGGACCACAGGACCGGTGAGCCACACACCACGGGGCACCACAAGGTGTCCCCCACCCTTCTCCACCAGGGCGTCGATGGCACGGGCTATGGCGTCGGTACACAGCTCGCGACCGGTGTTGTCTGCACCAAAATCGCTGAGCAGCACCGTGTTGTCAGCAATGGTGGGAGCAGCTATCTCAGGCATGTCAAAAGGCAGACCCTGAATATACTTAACGTAAGGATTGGCCGCCCAAGAACACAGTGCTATGGACAGCACGAAAATAGAAGTCAATGTTTTTCTCATGATAAAACTGTAGTTGTAGTTGTTAGTTTGTGCTGCAAAGATACAACAAAAACCACGAACCGCCAAGCAAAACAGCTTTTTTCTTCAAGACAGGAAACGAAGAGGCATTTTTATTGTTAATTATTTCTTATATTTTTGCAGCATTGACAAAAAAAGAGTACCTTTGCATATTAATTGTTTCTACTTATATTTAATACTCAAACAAAACTATGTCAAACAAAAAAGAGAAACTCTTCACCGAGTTCCAAGTGCCTACCACACAAGAGTGGTTGGACAAGATTCAGGTCGACCTAAAAGGTGCCGACTTCCAGAAAAGACTCGTGTGGAGAACAAACGAAGGTTTTAACGTGCAGCCTTTCTACCGCCGAGAGGACTTGAAGGAGCTGAAAACTGTCGATTCGCTGCCTGGCGAGTTCCCATTCGTGCGTGGTAACAAGAAGGACAACAACCTATGGTTCGTCCGTCAAGACATCAACGTAGAGGATGCTGAACAGGCCAACAAAAAGGCACTCGACATCCTGAACAAAGGTGTTGACTCACTGGGCTTCAAAATCAAGGGTAAGGAAGTCAGCAAAGAGCTTGTGGCAAAGCTGCTCGATGGCATACTGCCACAGTATGTGGAGCTGAACTTCAAGACCTGCCAGCGCCACTGTGTAGAACTGGCCGAAATCCTGGTGGACTACTTCAAAGAGAAGGGCTATCCTCTCGCAGACCTGAAGGGAAGCATCAACTTCGACCCCATTCAGAAGATTCTGGTCAAGGGCAAGGACGTCACACCAGTGCTGGCCCAGGCCAAACCGCTCATCGAAGCACTCAAGGAGCTGCCTGGCTACAAGTGCATCAACGTCAACTCGGTGGCACTGAACAATGCCGGTGCCTACATATACCAGGAGCTGGGCTATGCACTGGCTTGGGGCGCAGAGTACTTGAACCTGCTGACTGAAGCAGGCGTGAGCGCCTGCGAGGCCGCCAAGCGCATGAAGTTCAACATGGGTGTGTCGGAGAACTACTTCATGGAGATAGCCAAGTTCCGTGCCGCCCGTCTGCTGTGGGCACAGATTGTCCACCAGTTTGTGGGCGACGAAGCTCTGCACTGCACATGCTCGCAGATGCACGTATGTGCCATCACCTCAGAGTACAACCAGACGCTGTTCGACTCCTACGTCAACCTGCTGCGCTCGCAGACCGAGACCATGTCGGCTGCCCTGGCAAATGTAGACTCAATCATCGTCACACCGTTCGACAAGCCCTACGAGACTCCGACAGAGTTTGCAGAGCGTATCGCACGCAACCAGCAGCTCCTGCTCAAGGAAGAGGCTCACTTCGACAAGCTCGTCGACGTGGCAGGTGGCTCGTACACCATCGAGCACCTCACCGACGCCATCGCCAAGGAAGGCTGGAAGCTGTTCCTCGCAGTAGAGGAGGCTGGAGGCTTCCTGGCAGAGGCATTGAAAGGCAACATCACCAACGCCATCAACGCTTCCAACGACAAACGGCACGCCGCAGCAGCCACACGCCGCGAGTTCATACTGGGCACAAACCAGTTCCCCAACTTCACCGAGAAGAGCGAAGGCAAGCAGCCTGTATGTCCGGTATGTTGCTGTACCACAGCAACCGACGAACCTGCCGAACTGCCCAAGCTCAACAAGGAGCGCCTGGCCAGCGAGTTCGAGACGCTGCGCCTCTCAACAGAGAAGGCAGAGAAGCAGCCCATCGCATTCATGCTCACCATTGGCAACCTGGCCATGCGTCAGGCACGTGCACAGTTCTCATGCAACTTCCTCGCAGCAGCTGGCTACAAGGTCATGGACAACCTGGGATTCAAGACCGTAGAGGAAGGCGTCGACGCAGCACTCGAGGCAAAGGCCGACATCGTGGTCATCTGCTCAAGCGACGACGAGTATGCTGAGTATGCCATTCCCGCATTCCAGTACCTCAACGGACGCGCCATGTACGTCGTTGCTGGCGCACCGGCATGTATGGAAGACCTGAAAGCCGCAGGGATAGAGAATTTCATTCACGTAAAGTCTAACCAGCTGGAAACGCTCCGTGCGTACAATGCTAAACTCGGAATCTAATTATGGCACGCAAGAATTTTAAAGACATAGATATCTACGCTGGCATTCAGCAGAAAGATGGCCAGCAGTGGCAGAAAGAGAATGGCATCACAGCAAGCTGGAGGACTCCAGAACAGATTGACATTCAGCCCGTTTATACCAAGGAAGACCTCGAGGGGATGGAGCATCTCGACTTCACAGCCGGCATACCTCCCTACCTCCGTGGCCCGTACTCCATGATGTATCCGTTCCGCCCGTGGACCATCCGCCAGTATGCAGGATTCTCTACCGCAGAAGAGTCAAACGCCTTCTATCGCCGCAACCTCGCCAGTGGCCAGAAGGGTCTCTCTGTAGCCTTCGACCTGCCCACCCACCGTGGCTACGACCCCGACAACCCCCGTGTCGTAGGCGATGTGGGTAAGGCTGGTGTGAGCATCTGCAACGAGGAGAACATGAAGGTGCTGTTCTCGGGTATACCCTTGAACAAGATGTCGGTCTCGATGACCATGAACGGTGCCGTGCTGCCCATCCTCGCCTTCTATATCGTGGCAGGACTGGAGCAGGGCGCTCAGCTCGAGGAGATGGCTGGTACCATCCAGAACGACATACTGAAGGAGTTCATGGTGCGCAACACCTATATCTACCCGCCCGCATTCTCAATGAAGATCATCGCCGACATCTTCGAGTACACCTCGCAGAAGATGCCTAAGTTCAACTCCATCTCTATCTCGGGCTACCACATGCAGGAGGCCGGCGCTACAGCCGACATCGAGCTCGCCTACACACTGGCCGACGGTATGGACTACCTGCGCACGGGCGTGAACGCCGGTATCGATGTGGATGCCTTCGCTCCCCGTCTGTCGTTCTTCTGGGCTATCGGCATGAACCACTTCATGGAGATTGCCAAGATGCGTGCCGGACGTCTGCTCTGGGCAAAGATTGTGAAGTCGTTTGGAGCCAAGAACCCGAAGTCACTCGCACTGCGTACCCACTCACAGACCTCTGGCTGGTCGCTTACCGAGCAAGACCCGTTCAACAACGTGGGACGTACCTGTATAGAGGCTATGGCTGCCGTGCTGGGTCACACCCAGTCGCTACACACCAACGCCCTCGACGAGGCCATAGCACTGCCTACCGACTTCTCGGCTCGTATCGCCCGCAACACTCAGATCTACATACAGAACGAGACCAAGGTCTGCAAACAGATCGACCCATGGGCTGGTTCATACTACGTGGAGACCCTGACCAACGAGCTGGTGCACAAGGCATGGGAGCATATCCAGGAGATTGAGAAGCTCGGCGGCATGGCCAAGGCCATCGAGACCGGACTGCCCAAGATGCGTATCGAGGAGGCTGCCGCCCGCACTCAGGCACGTATCGACTCTGGCGTGCAGACCATCGTAGGTACCAACAAGTACCGTCTGGAGCACGAAGATCCTATCGACATCCTCGAGGTGGACAACACCGCAGTGCGCAAGCAACAGGAAGAGAGTCTGAAGCAGGTTCGTGCCACGCGCGACGAGGCCGCTTGCCAGGCTGCACTGAAGGCTATCACAGACTGTGTGCGCGACTTCAACGAGGGTCGCAAGTCGAAGGACAACTTGCTCGACCTGGCCGTCAAGGCTGCACAGCTGCGTTGCACACTGGGTGAGATTTCAGATGCCTGCGAAAAAATTGTAGGCCGATATAAAGCAGTAATAAGAACTATTTCAGGCGTGTATTCATCAGAAAGCAAGAATGACAGCGACTTCGAGTTGGCCAAGAAGCTGACCGACGAGTTCGCACAGAAAGAGGGTCGCCGCCCACGTATCTTCATCGCCAAGATGGGTCAGGACGGACACGACCGTGGTGCAAAGGTTGTGGCAACAGGCTACGCAGACTGCGGCTTCGACGTAGACATGGGACCGCTGTTCCAGACACCGGCAGAGGCCGCACGCGAGGCAGTGGAAAACGATGTCCACGTGGTGGGCGCTTCGTCGCTGGCTGCTGGCCACAAGACCCTTATCCCTCAGTTGATCGAAGAGCTGAAAAAGCTTGGACGTGAGGACATTATGGTCATCGCCGGCGGTGTTATCCCCGCACAGGACTACGATTTCCTCTACAAGGCTGGCGTAGCCGCCATCTTCGGCCCTGGCACCAGCGTTGCCAAGGCTGCCGTGGAGATGATGAAGATCCTGCTTGACGAGTAGTAAGCGAAGCTTCCAAGCTTTGCTCCGCGCAGTAGGCGAAGATTCCAAGCTTTGCCTGAACAAAAGGAATTGCCATGGACCAGCCCACAACGCCATGTCCATGGCAATTCTATTTCATTGTGCGCCCACCACGTTTTGGGGGTGTCCTGCAGCAAACGCACGGACATTCTCTTTTGCCCGTTCCACAGTCTGTTCGGGCCGAGAACGGTCATAAACAGTCAACTCGCCAATATTATTAAGCGGTTTCCACGAAAGGTCCCCGGGATTGGCTGTATAGCCGTCAAGTATTACTATCTTCATATCGTTTTCGTTTATACGTTTCCTAAATACACATGTCTTATGCCTTCTTCAAGTGCAACTCGCTTGGCATCCTCAAGTGTGCGGAGAGGAGTAGGAGGAATGTCCTGCATCTTGTAGCGGGGGAAGAAGCGGCTGAAGTGCAGGGGATTGTCGGCGAGGCCGTTGCTCGCTATCCACTGGCACATCCGCCGAATCATCGGCATGTCGTCGTTGATGCCAGGGATGACGAGATTTGTCAGTTCTATCCACACGCCTGCATCGCGCATGGCGAGGATGGTGTCGAGCACTGGCTGCAGACGTCCACCACTGACCTTCATATAGATGTCGTCGGAGAATGATTTCAGGTCGATGTTGGCAGCATCGAGATACTGCAGCAGGTCACTCAGCGGTTCCTGACAGACGTAACCCGCCGAGACGAGGATGTTCCAGAGACCTGCCTCGTGAGCCAGCCGTGCCGTGTCCGCGATGTATTCGAGGTAGGTCAGCGGCTCCGTGTAGGTATAGGCAATGCCAGGGCAATGATGCTTTATACAGAGTTCTACGACGGCTTCCGGCGAGAGATCGTAATGCCCGACCTCCGATGGCGCTACCTGCGAAATCTCATGGTTCTGACAGTTCAGGCAGCGGAAGTTGCAGCCCGTACAGGCAATGGAGAGGCACTTGGTGCCAGGGTGGAAGTGGTAGAGCGGCTTTTTCTCGATGGGGTCAATGGCCAGCGAACAAGGCCGTCCGTACACCTCGCTGACAAGCACACCGCCCTCATTGCGTCGGCTCCGGCAGATGCCTGTCCTGCCCTCGCCGATGTGACAATGGTGCGGGCAGAGAAGACACTCAACCCTCCTGTCATCCATCTTCTGATAATACCTACATTCGTGCATCATCTATAGCGGTAGCAAATTCTTCATTCTTCATTCTTCATTCTTCATTCTTCATTCTAAAACACAATTGCCTCATACACATACAGTTCCGCATCCCGCCAGCCATCCCATCCGATGCCCGCCTTATCCTGTGCGCAATGCGAGACGAACTCCTCCTTCGTCCAGTTCACCTCATCGGCCACCTGCGGCAGAAACGTTCCGCTGCGATAACCCTTGACCTTCGGTCGAGCCTGTTCACGCTCGGCAGAGTTCAAACGAGTTTTACTCTGCTCTCGCTCAATCACAGCCTTGCGGATGTAGATACCGTGCCGATGCAGTTCAAACTCGTCCAGGCTCTGAATGCGGCGCATGGGTGTGAGCACAGAAATCTCAATGTCTATGTCTGGGAGTTCATCAGCAGTCACAGGCATGAATCGCGGGTCTTCGAAAGCAGCTGCACGAGCCATCTCTGCCACTATCTCATGCAGAGGCACGTCCTCGCCAAAATGTCCGATGCACCCTCGTAGCCGCCCATGCTTATGCAGCGACACAAACGCTCCGCACTTCTGTTTTAATGAAGGATGAAGAGTGAAGAATGAAGAATTTGCTACCGTCGAAGTTGCTGTCGCAGAAACGGTGTTTGCAGAGTTTGAATCTGCCGCAAATGGCTGTGCGGTAGCAAATTCTTCATTCTTCATTCTTAATTTTTCATTTCCTTCATTTCTCAGCGAGTCCTTGATACTCGTCAGCGCAATCTCCTTCAACATCCGCTTCTCTTCATCCGACAAAGAAAACTCCTGCGAAGCCTTGCGCACGATGGCAAACGCATGATAGCCTACCACGCGGCTGCGATCCGACTCCTCGGCATCACCAGAGTTCTGATACATCAGGTGCTTCACCTCGTACGTGCCGTCTATCATCATCAGCAGCGTCGCGATGGCCAGTTCTCCGCAGGCACTTGTAGCCAGACCTGGCACGCCACTCCGTGCATTCTCTTCCAGCGCAGCGATAAACTGCTCCACATCGCCACTCTCCACTGCCCTACCCGTCCGTGCATCCACCTTGCAGGCATCCTCGTACTTCGGATAGTGCGAGAAGTCGCTGCTGACGATGAAGAGATTCTCCTCCGTCAGATAAGGCTTCAGTGCCTCCGCTATCCGCTCCAGCTTTTGGAAGTCGTTCGTGGAGATGATAATCGGCACGATGGGCGGCACCGAATCATCGCCAAACCTCTTTTGCAGGAATGGCAGCTGCACCTCCAGACAATGCTCCCTGTCGTGCGCTTTCGGCTCATATCGGAACACACTATCCGCAGCCGTCAACGCCAGAGCCGTCTCATGATCCACCTTCACCTGCCCCAACGGCGTGGCATAATAGTCAGCCTCCGTGTTCACCGAAGCCCCGTCGAGCCACTCGTGGTGACTCGGCCCTAACAAGAATATCCGCTTATACTGCTTATCCTTTGGAACCGCCATATACGCCGATGCCGCCACATTGCCCGAGAAACAATAGCCCGCATGGGGCACTATCAGCGCCGCAACATTATTAAACACGGTCTCGCCGCTATGCAGCGCCAGCAGACTGTCCACCTCATTGCTCAGTTCCATGGCATCGCCCGTATAGAACCGGTTCGCCTGCGTCGCCGGTCTCACTACCGGCTCTTTATGAGTCTGTCCGTTACACATATTCATCATCATGATAGTCATTAATATTGTCAATACTGTTTTCATTATTCATCCTCTCACTTACTTGGTTGTTGATAATCGTTCCAACGCTTGCGGCTTTTCCTTTCATCAAAGTCTGCTACTCATCTCAACCCTGCCATTCTCATGCCGTCAGCCTTTTTCGGAAAGACTTCACGGATTGAAAAACATCGTACACATCCAGAGTCCGCCTTTTCTTCGGCGCTGCAAATATAGCGAATATTTCATTACCATGCAACTGTTCACCTGTCTTTTTTCCAAAGATTCTTGCCCGGGCCTCCCCGCTACACACGGTCTTCGGCTTCTTCTGCCTATAGTCATATATGCACTCATCTTTAATCACAAAAAAACACCCGCATAAACTTTTTCGCAAAAAATCTTCGAAATATTTGGAAGTTCGAAATAAATTGTGTACCTTTGCACCCGCAATTCAGATGGTGCCCGTAGTTCAGTTGGTTAGAGCGTCAGATTGTGGTTCTGAATGTCGACGGTTCGAGTCCGTCCGGGCACCCTTCAAAGTAAATCCCTGTAAGTCAAGCACTTGCAGGGATTTTCAATTCCAACGCTTGCCAATTTTGATGGAACATTGATGGAACATTTTTAAGTTGTTACATCAATTTTGGAGCTTAGATACCACCAAGATTAGCTAACAATCAAACTATAATATGGATACTTCCAAAAATATTCGCATACTTGCACAGAGAATCATTTCTTTATTGAAACTTCTTCTCACCTCTCATTGCATCCTCGTACATGCCAATTGCAAATCGTCTTGGCTCTTCAAGCTTATCATACATGGCTTTAATCTCAGGAACCAGTTTCATATAATCTACTATGAAAATGCTCATAAATGTCAGGACACATTGAGTCGCATGTGGAGCCATAATTGTTAAATCTGCCCGACTTTCTCTTTTGAAAGCATCATTGCGTAATCCGCCCCATACCCGTTCACTTTCCGGGGCCTATTCAAAGCCCCAATGAGGCATGAAAAAGCCCCGTTTTGATGTCCATTCATTCAGGAAAAAGATGAAAAAGTGGACATTATGGACATTGAAACGACATTTTTCCGGCCGATACCCGTTCACCTCCAAAACGGAGGCGCGGAAGCGACCTTTTTCCGCCCCATACCCGTTCAGTCGGAGCTGGGCTTCGACTTCTTTCCGCCCGATACCCGTTCACTGACCCGACGGACGGCTACCGCCTCTTTTCCGGGGCATACC